>Ga0180215_1000267_pt1 | contig 71412 bp, 65 predicted proteins | sample eDN3rd37CBELigBY_FD_128871 | JGI IMG/M metagenome (GOLD analysis project Ga0180215, IMG submission 128871) | Enriched backyard soil microbial communities from Emeryville, California, USA - eDNA 3rd pass 37_C BE-Lig BY (version 2) (version 2) | ecosystem: Environmental > Terrestrial > Soil >...
CCAATTGACACTTCACGAATTCTGGCCGGACCAAAACGAGATCCTGGACGATAGCTTACTGTCCAGTCCATCGGCATGCCATAAAGGACCACCTTGCTTTCATTATAATCCGGGTTCGCCCCGATAAACACATTCCCCGAATAAGCTTCATCAAAACGCATGTTTAACCCCTCTTTTCTTCTATCTTACTTCACTAAATCGCCAACGAATTTTGGCAGCACGAAAGCAGCTTTATGTAGCTCTTTTGTATAATATTTTGTTTCAATCTCATGGAAGCGGTCGGCACTCACTTCAAGTGGGTCATATTTCTTCGACCCAATCGTAAACGCCCAAAGTCCACTTGGGTAGGTTGGGATATTGGCCACATATAAACGAGTAATTGGGAAGATTTCCTTTACATCCTTTTGCACATTACGGATGAGGTCGGCCTTAAACCACGGGTTGTCTGACTGTGCAACAAAGATGCCATCTTCTTTAAGCGCCTTTGAAATACCCGCATAAAACCCTTTAGTAAACAGGTTTACTGCTGGACCTACAGGCTCAGTGCTATCCACCATGATCACATCATACTCGTTTTCACTTTCTGCAATATGCATAAAGCCGTCGCCAACTTGAACATCCACACGTGGGTCGTCTAATTGGCCAGCAATTTCCGGTAAAAATTTCTTGGAGTACTCGATGACTTTGCCATCGATATCAACCAGTGTCGCTTTTTTTACCTGGGGATGCTTGAGGACTTCACGAATGACGCCTCCATCTCCGCCGCCAACGACTAGAACATTCTCTGGGTTCGGATGAGTAAATAAAGGTACATGGGCAACCATTTCATGGTACACAAACTCATCTTTAATAGAGGTCATAACCATGTCATCGAGCAGCAGCATATTGCCCCACTCTTCTGTTTCAATCATATCAAGCTTTTGAAAATCAGTTTGTTCTGTATGTAAGGTTCGGTTCACCTTCATTGTAATCCCGAAATGATCTGTTTGCTTTTCTGTAAACCAAATACCCATTGTGGTTCAACCTTCCTTTCGATAATAAAAAATAGCGTAGCGAGACAATATTTTTTATATTTCCCCAAGAAGCTTGTAAAAAACACAAATACCAGAAAAGTATAGTTGAATCTTCTAAAAATGCAAGTAAAATTTATGCTTCAGCTGTTGCTGTCAATATTAATTATAACCAATATTAAAAGTAACCCTGACCTTACTAGGTAAACAGGGGCGTTGATTTGCGCTCCAGGTGCTTCGCGCACCTTAGGGCGTGCTGGGGAGCCTGGCCAGCTCCAGCGCCTAGCCCCTCGCCGCCTCTGGCACTGTGGGGTCTCCCCTGCCCCGTACTCCCACAGGACACTGAATGACATCCTTGAATTTGCCCACGCACGAGAAAATGTGCAGTTCATTTTCGAGGAGTCTTCGCACCTTCCGCTCCAATCAACGGGTTGAAAATCACAGATTATACTTTTCACATCCTATTAAATAAAAATCTTTCCACTAGGTTTAAAATGAATGAAATGTTTTCATAATGGTTAATAGAGTAATTTTGGGCTCTTCTGGTAAACTAGATGCCCTACAAAGATATATTTTAAGGGGGGAAGATGCGATGGAAATTATGACTGACCAGCGGTTCCGTAAGACGGCAAAGGTTTTTAGAGCGTTTGTTTTTATTGGCATGATTGTGGCTGCCTTCTTTTTTCTAGTTTATTTTTCGATTATTGGTTATGCCAAGATTCTAGGTCCCCCACCGCTTGCTGTGCCCCAGTCAACGATTTATATGGCTGATGATGGGACTGTTATCGGAGAAAGTCACACTGGAGAAAAAAGGTACTGGGTTCCGTTAAAAGATATCTCTCCAGACCTTGTCAAAGCAACCATTAGCATTGAAGATCGAAATTTTTATGCGCATAGAGGGTTTGACTACAAGCGAATTGCCGGTGCATTGCTTGCCGATCTCAAAGCAATGGCGAAAGTGCAGGGAGCAAGTACCATTACGCAGCAGTATGCCCGAAACCTTTACCTTAGTCACGATAAAACGTGGAAACGAAAACTAACTGAAGCCTTTTATACGCTTCGGCTTGAAATGAATTATAGTAAAAATGAAATTCTTGAAGGCTATTTAAATACCATTTATTACGGCAGCGGCGCTTATGGTGTTCAAACGGCAAGCCAGTACTATTTTGGCAAAGATGCTCGCGACTTAACCCTTGGCGAGGCATCCATGCTCGCTGGCATCCCTAAGGGCCCAAGCTATTATTCGCCATTAACCAATGAAGAAAGAGCGAATAGCAGGCAACAGACAATTTTAACAGCGATGGAAACGAAAGGGTATATCGACGAGGACGAAGCAAAAGAAGCTGCTGCAGAAAAACTGAAGCTAGTTGGGAAACACCCTACGGAGTCGCTTGGGAAAGCCCCCTACTTCCAGGACGCCGTTCAAAATGAGCTAAAGTACAGTCTCAATCTAGACGAACGGACCATTAAGCTTGGCGGGTTAAAGGTGTATACCACCCTTGACATGAAGCAACAAGAATTGGCAGAAGAAATGGTAACAGAGCATATCTCTGAAGATTCAGCGATTCAAACAGGATTTATTAGTATGGACCCAAAATCAGGGCATGTGAAAGCGATGGTTGGTGGCAGAGATTATGAGGAAAGTCCCTTCAACCGTGCCATTCAAGCAGTAAGACAGCCTGGTTCTACCATTAAACCGCTTTTATACTATGCCGCACTTGAACATGGGTTCACACCGACTACAACAATGAAAAGTGAACTCACTACCTTTCGATTAGAAGATGGAAAAACAGAGTATACGCCGCATAATTTTAATAATAAGTATGCGAATGATGAAATTACGATGGCACAAGCACTGGCGGTTTCCGATAATGTCTTTGCCGTGAAAACGCATTTGTTTCTTGGACAGGACGTTCTAGTTGATACTGCCAAAAGGTTTGGGCTTTCATCAAAAATGGCCCAGGTCCCTTCCCTTGCTCTTGGAACATCTGGGGTAAGCGTAATTGAAATGGCTTCCGCCTATAGTATGTTTGCCAACGGTGGGAAATATGTTGAACCTGTGTTGATTGAACGGGTGGAAAGCCATGATGGGGAAGTCATTTATGAACATGAAGAAAAAGGTGAACAAATCCTCGAGCCTGAATTGGCTTCCGTGATGAACCATATGATGACGGGGATGTTTGATCCGAAACTCAATGGCTATGCCTCCGTAACCGGTAGTACTATGACCAATGAAATTAGCCGGCCTTATGCCGGAAAATCTGGTTCCACGAATACCGATAGTTGGATGATTGGCTATACCCCACAACTCGTTTCCGCCGTCTGGACAGGCTACGATAAAGGGAAACCAATCGAGAAATCTAATGAGAAAGCTTTTAGTAAAAATGTCTGGGTGAATTTTATGGAAAAGGCCCATGAAGGTGTACCAGCGACCAACTTTAAGACAGCCAAAGGAACGGTTGGGGTGTTTATCAATCCAGAGAATGGTAAAATCGCTACCGCCAACTGCCCAGTAAAGCGGCTGACTTATTTTAAAGATGGCACCGAGCCTCAGGAATACTGCACCGAACATCTTGATGAAGGCGAGCAGTTGCAAAAACCTAAGGATGAGACCGAGAAAAAACCTGATAAAAAACCATGGTATAAGAAGATCTTTGGCCTATAGACGTGCGCTTCGCCCCACTAACGTGATGATGTCTATCTCAACAAGGATAAAAAGAAAAACCCCGAATCCAATGAGAATTCGGGGTTTTTCCTGTCCTAGCAACGTGTGTGTACACGTTGACTATTAGTTTACACTGGAAATATCAAGAACGCAACCCATATGTTAGGCTGTTTGCAAACCATTCTTCAATTGTTCAGATGACCGCTCCCACATGCCTGGGTCATGATTTTTCAAGAAATCAGCCAGGATTTGCTTTGCTTTGTCATCCATATGGTCAACGATAATATGGCGTTTAATTGATTTATCTAAACGATTTACATGCTCTGGCAAAGACTTGTAGCCACGGCGAATTTCTCGATTCACCGTCATATCGCATGCCGTCACTCCTGCATAATAAGGTCCTTCTTCGCTCCGGTCCATCGTTACCCAAACAAGCCAATAAAGCTTGGCATCTGGCACTTCGTCGCGGTTTGGCAAGAATTTAATTCCCTTCTCTACCACACTGCGGGCATGCATCGCACCAATATCGACCATTGCCTCGCCTGCCTCAACATCCACAATAACCGGCGATACATTGTCCAAGGTCAAGCTTCCCTTGCCAAAGCCTTTATGATTGTCCATCGGATCTGCCTTGATAATATTGAAGCCAATACTTTTCTTCTTCTTTTCTTCCATAATCTAAACACCCTCCTACCTTAAAAACAATTGTAAAAAGAATTCACTCAAGCCACCTACTATAAAGGGAATAACCGTATTAAACAGTGGCGTAATCGTATACTGATCAAGCGGTGTAATCACAAGGATTAAAAAGATAATAATCCCGTAATGTTCATACTGCGTGAGCTTTGCCCGAACATCTGCAGGTGCCAAATCCTCAATAATTCGATACCCATCCAGTGGTGGAAATGGAAGCAAGTTAAACACGAAAAGCACAGTGTTTAACCCAACAAAGATGTTGATGAACTCTACTGCAACATCTGGCATGCTTTCTCCTAGCCCTGCTGCGAGAAGTCCATACCATATCGCTAAGGACAGAATCACCAACAACAGATTGCTTAGCGGCCCTGCAACTGAAACCAAAACACCTGCTAAACGTGGATTCTTAAAAAAGAATCGATTCACGGGCACTGGCCTTGCCCAACCAAATCCAGCAATAAAGATAAGAATCGTTCCTAGTGGATCCAAATGCTTCAGCGGATTCAAGGTTAGCCTTCCCTGCCTCGCCGCCGTTTGATCGCCAAACTTATAGGCCACAAACGCATGAGCAAATTCGTGCAGCGTAAACGCAATCACCAACGTAATCGCAACATAGATAAATTGATCTAATGAATAAGCAAGACCCACAATCTTTAACCCCTTTTTTCGCGATTACCCATAAATGAATGGTTTTCCCCATTGATGGATTCCATATAGATTCAAATAGATGCTTCAAGTATACCTTATTCTTTCATAAAATTAAAAACCCCTGTACTTGCACATTTAATGAAAATATGGAAAACTCAAAACAAGATGATAATAAAGGAGGAAAAATTATGCCCTATGTGACAGTAGAGATGCTACCAGGACGCACCGACGAACAGAAAAAGGCCCTCGTTGAAAAAGTAACAGAAGCCGTTAGTGAGACAACCGGCGCACCAAAAGAAAAAATCGTCGTATTTATTGAAGAATTACGCACTGACCATTACGGCGTCGGCGGAAAACGCTTAAGCGATCAATAGATTATTGGTGAAGAGCTGGCCTTGGGGTCGGCTTTTTATTTGACCTGTTTTCGAAATAACAAAATTAACAAGTCCGTTCCATTTCGCTCCAGACACTTGCTTTCCGAGGGGAGGAAGTCGAGCCTGTCTAGCTGCAGCGCCTAGCCCCTCGAGTCGTTTCGGCTTCGCCTGTGGGGTCTCGACCTTTCCTCTTCATCCCGCAGGAGTCAAGTGTCCTCCGCTACATTCACTACTGTTATATGAAAATTATATTAAATAAACTATCTTTTTAAAAAAGGTTCCTTTGATTTTCCTCTAGTGTTGGTGGCCTAGCCACGTATCTACATAATTTCTGATTCTATCCAAACTCGGCAGCTCTATCTACACGCTTTCCGATTCTTCCGACAAACCCTCATCGCATAAAAAAAACCAGCCATGCACTTAGCACTGACTGGTCCTGTTCTTTAACATCTCAATATATTGATAGGCGTTGGCAAATTCGTCATCAGTGAACTTTTGACTTTTCTTTACCGTTTGGACTTTTTCCTTCACTTCGTCCGTTGGTAAATTATCAAAATATAAAATCGTCGAGACGAGTTCAAGGAATCTGGCATTTTGTGTGTTGATGTCCTTCAGGCAGTCTCCAAGCTGAGGCATGTCCACATTGTTAACGCCAAGAAACTCCTTGCCATCCTCTGTTAATGTATAGCGGTATTGGTAATACCCGCCTTTCTTCTCTTTCACTTCGTTCAGAAAACCCATATTGCACAGTTCTTCCACCCTGAGCGTCAGCTCCTCGGAATATGGCCCGTAAAAATGGAACTGAAACCTTTCCTGAAACGGAAAATTCATCTTCTTCGCAATATAAATCATCTTTTGCAGCTTCTTCCGTCCAATGACTTCACCAGAAAGTGCAATTGCATGAATGATTTTTGCATGGTCTTTTAACAAAACGCTTCAACTCCTGTTTCAAAAGTTCCTTTCTACCATTGGCGATCATTCAAGAAGCTTTCGAATCTCCTCATTCTTTCCAATAAGATCGGCAGGATAATATAATTTATGGTCCGTGCGTCGCTTGCCTGAGATGCTATCCACGATATCTGATTCTCTTGAAAGCTCCCGAAGCTCGCCACTCTTCATTAACAGATGAATTGGAAGGCGTTCTTCCTCCTCACCTGGACGGTAAAAATCATACGGCAAATCAGAGGATGAATCGACGACCAAGTAATACTCTGGATCAATTCCCGCCTCTTCAAATAGCTGCGACAAACGCGCCAATTTTTTATATTCCTTAGCTGGGTCGAACTCGACATATTTAAAAAGATTCCGGTTAATGAAGCGTAAACACAAATCTCTCAAGACTTCATCGTCTTCCTCTTGCCACATCTGGAAATAATAGAGAACGATTCCCTCATCCAATTTTAAATAGTCTTCTAGCTTAACATCCTCTTTAAAAAAGGAATAAAAATGGAGCGGCATATGTTTGAAAGCATATCCTTGCTCGTGGAGATGCTTCGCTCGGTGAAGGATTTTAGTCAAGATGACTTCCGCGCTCCGGGTGACCGGATGGAAATAGACTTGCCAATACATCTGATACCGACTCATGATGTAATCCTCAACAGCGTGCATGCCGCTGTGCTTAAAGACGACCTGATCTTCTCTAGGCCGCATGACACGTAGGATCCGCTCCATATCAAAATGTCCATAACTAACTCCAGTATAATAAGCATCCCTTTGTAGGTAATCCATGCGGTCGGCATCAATTTGACTAGAAATCAAACTCACGACAAGTTTGTTTTCATAAGTCTTATCAATGACCTCTGCCACCTTTTTTGGAAAATCAGGTGAAATCCGTGACAATACTCGATTCACTTCCGTTTTCCCGAGGATAATCGCTTTTGTAAAATATTCATGATCGAGTTCAAATACTTTTTCAAAGGAATGAGAATACGGACCATGGCCCAAATCATGGAGAAGTGCTGCACAAAGACTCAGCAATCTGTCCTCCTGATTCCATTCCGGTCGTCCAACGAACACTGTATCGACAATTCGACGGACAATTTCATAGACACCAAGCGAGTGGTTAAACCGACTATGCTCAGCTCCATGGAAGGTCAAAAAGGTGGTTCCTAACTGCTTAATTCGCCGTAACCGCTGAAATTCCTTTGTCCCAACCAGGTCCCAAATCACCTGGTCTTGGACATGAATATAGCGGTGGACTGGGTCTTTAAACACTTTTTCTTCGTTTAGTTTCTCGGCCGAATAGTCCATTGCTTCCCTTCTCTCACGAATAACATGTTTCTATTATAGCCCGTTTCTATCGTCAAATCATCCCAAAATCCTGCAAAATCTCACAAATTTCTCCATTCTTTGGACAAGCTAACATTAGCTAACACTGTCAGGTAAATAAAAATTACCAAAATCTAAAATTGCTAGATTTCATACTTAACAAGGGGGTTGATTTCCGCTCCAGGCACGAGCGGTTCGCGGGCGTGCCGGGGAGCCTGGCCAGCTCCAGCGCCTGCGGTGTCTCCCCTTCCCCGTACTCCCGCAGGACACTGAATAGCATCCTTGAATAGACCCACGCACGAGAAAATGTGCAGTTCATTTTCGAGGAGGCTTCGTGCCTTCCGCTCCAATCAACCGTTGAAAACTATCAATGTACATTTAGCAGCTAAAGGAAAAATAAAAAGTCACCTTTATGCAATTGCCGTAAAGATGACTCTATGATGTGAACCAACATCATTTTAATTTTTTATCAATTTTCTCCATAAGTTCGTCTTCAGTGAGTGCTGCGACGGGACGATTGTTCACAAACGCAAAGGTTTTCTTTCGGCCGGGGCCACAATAAGATTGGCACCCAACTTCAATCTTTGCCTCTGGATCTTTCCCTTTTAATAGAGGGATAAGTGTTTTTAGGTTTACGGCCTGGCAATCGTCGCAAACTCGAAATTCGTTTGCCATTGTTGACAACCCTTTCTATATTAAAAGTCCATTTTCCTGTTCATTAAGGAATCTTTTTAATTAAGAACAGCGTGTTTTTTACTAAATGGTATTTTACCTCTTCCACCCAACGATTGCAACTTGGGAATTTTTAACCGTTTCTATGAAAAAATGGAAAAAATCTACTATCCTTTTAATCAGGAATGTATAAACCTTTTAAAAATCGGACATCCTTTGACTAGAAGTGCAATCATTTTAATGATTTTTAAAGGGAGTTGAAGAAATATGAAAGTTCGCCAGGACGCCTGGACGGAGGAAAACGATTTATTGCTAGCCGAAACCGTATTAAGACATGTTCGTGAAGGAAGTACACAGCTGAATGCCTTTGAGGAAGTTGGGGACAAGCTCGACCGTACATCAGCAGCATGTGGATTTAGGTGGAATGCGGTGGTCCGCCATCAATATGAAAAAGCGTTACAACTTGCAAAAAAACAGCGTAAACAACGTCAAAGAATTCTTGGAAAAGACCAAGGTGGAAAGAAGAAACTATTATATTCCCCACCGGTACCATCTTTTGATGAACTCGGAATCCAGGCTAGCGCAGAGATGTCTAGTGAATTAACACCTGAGGTGAACACGACTCAAGGAGATTCACCACAACCATTTAATACGCTAAACACATTAGAAATGCAAGATACCTATGGTTTAGATGGATTACATGATTTGCTTTTACAAGATTCCGATACTGAAAATACTGAGTCTAAAGGAGTCTCAGAAACTCCTGAATTTAGCGATGAGAGTCATCAAGATGATGATACAGAAGCTTCAAAAGATGAAACAGTTGTCCAAGAAGAGCAATCTATGCCACAAATGAACATGACAACACAACCGGTCCAACAAACACAGATAGCTAGGCCAACGCACTCTGTACCAGCAAGTGGACTGACACTAGGTCATGTTATTGCCTACCTACAAAATTTAAATAGTACAAATTTTAGCGCCGATATTTATAAGAGCGAGAATGAAAGATTAATGCGTGAAATCGTGACATTAAGGAAAGAAAATGAAGAGCTTAAGGGGAAAGTGAAAAAGCTCGAAGCCAATGCGAATACCATGCAGGAAGATTACGAGACACTCATGAAAATCATGAACCGTGCACGTAAACTCGTTTTATTCGATGAAGATGAAGAACGCCCTGCTACTAAGTTCAAAATGGACCGCAACGGCAATCTTGAAAAAGTCGCTGAATAATCGCATTAGGCAACAACACCCTTTCACAAGGCAGGCCGTAAACTAGAAAAAAAGTTTACGGCCTGTTTTTTCTTTATTTATAGATAGAAAGGCTAACAGTCTTAACTTGAGCTTCAGCGATACGCCGCTGGTTTTTAATCAAGAAATTTACTGTTTCGCTCAATGATCCGATCATAATAATGGGAAAAAAGTTCAAACTCCTCTGGTTGCAATTGTCCTGTAAGGATTTCATCACTATTTTGATGCAAAAATGTGATAAACCGGAGCATTACATCTTGAATGGTCATCGGAGTACCCAGCAGTTCAGAAAGTGACGACATCACTTCTGGCTTCACCTCAGGATATAGGAATTTTGTTTTCTCGCCATTTCTTGCTAGTTCGTAAAAATTCCTAATCACCTCGGCGCGTTCACTGCCACTGCCTGTTACACAAAGGTAAATTTGCACGGCTACCCCTTTTTTCAACCGTCGCTGTGAGATTCCCGCAAACTTCTTACCCCCGATACTTAAATCATAACTTCCTGGGCAATAAGAACCTACGATTTCTCGGGCATCTATTTCTATATCAAAATCGGAAAACATCTTTTTGATTAACATCCACATAGCATCGTAGCCACGGTTAATATCTATTCCCTTTTCCACTTCCGGTAAAATTAACGAAAGGTTGAGCACGCCCTCATCTAATACGACGGCTAACCCACCAGAGTTACGGACAATGTATTGATATCCTTGCTGCTTAAGGGAATCTAAACCTTCCTGTAAAAACGGGAGCCTTGTATCCTGTATTCCTAGTACCACTGTCTGATGATGAACCCAAGACCTTGCCACCGCAGGTGAATTCCCTGTCCCCACCGACTCGCATAATGTATCATCTGTTGCAAACGATTGGAGAGCATGAAAATGCGGTCCAATCGCTGATTGGTCAATTAGTCTCCAACGACTTTGACGCAATAAATGAAGCGCCTCATCCATTGTCATTCTCCTTTTTGGCTAGTATTCACTAGGATAGTATAACATTTTCTACATGGCCTACCCTTCCTTGACAATATAGAAAAAACCGGTTCCCACCTTTGAAACCGGCAAAATCAAGGATTTAATTTTTACTAGGCCAAAGCTTGTGCTGCTGTAATGATGGCTAGTTTATAGACATCTTCCTCGCTACAACCACGGGAAAGATCGTTTACTGGACGATTTAAGCCCTGTAGAATTGGTCCTACTGCATCGAAGTTTCCTAAACGCTGAGCAATTTTATAGCCAATATTTCCTGCTTCTAAGCTTGGGAATACAAATACATTTGCATCGCCTTTAATCACTGAATCTGGTGCCTTCTTTTCAGCTACAGATGGAACAAAGGCAGCGTCAAATTGGAACTCTCCATCTAATACAAGCTGAGGTTCACGTTCTTTCGCAACCGCAACCGCTGTGGAAACCTTGTCTGTTTCTGGTGAAACCGCTGAACCTTTTGTAGAGAAGCTTAGCATCGCAACGCGCGGATCGATATCAAACATTCTTGCCGTTTTTGCACTTTCAATCGCAATTTCAGCTAGGTCTTGGCTATCTGGTGCAATATTGATAGCACAATCAGCAAACACATACTTCTCATCGTCGCGAACCATAATGAAGACACCAGAAGTTTTGCGTACGCCTTCTTTCGTCTTAATGATTTGTAACGCCGGTCTCACTGTGTCTGCAGTCGAATGTGCGGCTCCGCTTACAAGGCCGTCCGCACGGTTTGTATGTACAAGCATCGTTCCAAAGTAGTTTTCATCAAGTAGAATTTTACGTGCTTGCTCTTCAGTTGCCTTTCCTTTTCGTCTTTCAACGAAAGAAGCCACAAGCTCATCCATCATGGCAAAGCTGTTTGGATCGTAGATTTCCACTGAATCAAGTGCTACGCCAAGTCCACTTGCCTTTGATTGAATTTCTTCAATATTCCCAACTAAAATTGGGGTAAGTACTCCATCGGCAGCTAAACAGCCCGCTGCTGTTAATACTCTTTCATCTAATCCTTCAGGAAAAACAATGCGTAAGTTTTGTCCGCTTTGTTTTTCTTTTAGGCCAGTAAATAAATCACTCATACTGAATCCTCCTCTTTAACCTTACTTTCCTAGCATACTTTACCCTATTAAAAATTCAAGGTTGGTAGCGTTTTCGACAAAAAAGTTTCTTTTTTGCCAATTTTTAAACGAAAATGATATATCCAACATCATTATTTACATCTGCTAGCTAAAATATCCGACTTTTTCTAGTACAATCCAAAACTAATGCCCGGGAAGGTGTTATTCGAGTATTCTATGGCAAAACTGTGATATAGTATTGTTGTAAATTATCGATTTTTAGGAGTGAGATAAATGAGTGAAGCAGCACAAACGCTCGATGGTTGGTATTGCCTACATGATTTCCGCACAATCGATTGGACTACTTGGAAAATGACGCCTAATGATGAGCGCCAGGCAGCTATTAATGAATTCTTAGGACTTGTTGAAAAATGGAACAAGACTCAAGCTGAGCAACAAGGTAGCCATGCCCTTTATACCATTGTCGGACAAAAGGCAGATTTTATGATGATGATTCTTCGCCCAACAATGGAAGAATTAAATGAAATTGAAACCGAATTCAATAAAACAAAACTAGCGGAATATACAATTCCAGCTCATTCTTATGTATCTGTAGTAGAATTAAGCAACTATCTTGCTGGTGAAGGTGGCGACCCTTACCAAAATCCACATGTTCGTGCTCGTCTATATCCTGAGCTTCCAAAAGCAAAGCATGTATGCTTCTATCCAATGGACAAGCGTCGTCAAGGAAACGATAACTGGTACATGCTTTCTATGGAAGATCGCAAAAAGATGATGTACAGCCACGGTATGATTGGCCGTCAATATGCAGGTAAAGTGAAGCAAATTATTACCGGTTCTGTCGGCTTTGACGATTACGAGTGGGGTGTTACTTTATTTGCTGATGATGTACTTCAATTTAAAAAGCTTGTTTATGAAATGCGTTTTGATGAAGTAAGTGCACGTTATGGTGAATTTGGGTCATTCTTTGTTGGAAACCTGCTAGATGTTGACCGTGTTCAGTCCTTTCTTGATGTAAAATAATTTAGTCCCTACCCTATAGAGCTCTCTATAGGGTGTTTTTTTATTATTATCCCCTACTTTTACAATCAGCTACAGTGGACGAATCTCAATTCTTTTTGTCATAAATCCCGTCTCTCCTCATAAAGTTGAAATAGTGAGGCTTCTACATTTTTTCGTGACTATTATTTTCATTTGGGAGGGAAAAGAATGAGTCAGTCGAATTACCCATATTATAATCAGACGTATCCTCAGGCCTATACACCTTTTTCAGGAGCAAATGGCCAGAGGCAGCAAGGTTATCCTACACAAGCGAATAACGGCTATCCATATAGTCAGGGTGCGCAACCGCAAATGAACGGTGGGATGCCAGGAGCACAACCTACAACGCCACCGCCACAGGGAGTTTTTCCATCAGCCAGTGGAACAGGGATTCAAGTTCCAGGGATGCTACCAGCTGAACAATCTTATATTGAAAACATCCTCCGTTTAAATAAAGGAAAGCTCGCAACTGTTTACATGAGTTTTGATGCCAGTCAAGAATGGAACTCAAAGATCTTCAAAGGCATTATCGAAGCTGCAGGAAGAGATCATATCATCCTTAGTGATCCACAATCAGGTACGAGATATCTCCTATTAATGGTTTACTTAGATTATGTCACTTTTGATGAGGAAATTGAGTATGACTATCCGTTTGGAGGAGCTGGGTTAACAGCCTATCCACCACGATAAACACCAAAAAGGAGCTCCAGTAGAGCTCCTTTTTGGTTTACATATATTTAACTGCGGCAATGATAAGCAATACCCAGGCAACGAGGAAAGATACGCCTCCTAATGGTGTAATAGCACCAAGAACACTAATTTGCGTTAAGGTTAATACATACAAACTACCCGAGAAAAGGATGATGCCGATTAACATTAACCATCCTGACCAGCTTAGTAAGGATGTTGCTGGAAGATTCCCTAGTAAAATTCCAATAATTAAAATCCCCACCGCATGGAACATCTGATAGGTCACACCTGTTTGCCAGGTTTCCAAATACTTTGCCGGTACTTTTCCCTCTAAACCATGCGCACCAAAAGCCCCTAGTGCCACAGCAAGAAAGGCATTGACTGCTCCGATAATCATAAAGAGTTTCATAAACTACTCTCCCCCCACGTTTTATTTTAAAATTTCTGTTGATTTTCCGCTCCAGGCACCTACTGGCAGTCCACCCGCTTCAATCAACAGGATACAACCAAGACAATATGTGTCAACACAGCTTTTATTAAAAATCCAACAAAGAATCTCCGTTCGCACCATCATCCATTGCAATTTTTTTCGATTGAGTTGTTGTTTGATTGGATATTCCCGGTTGAGGTTGATAAGGTACATGTGTCGGTGTGGCTATGGCATTATGTATGGGCGGTGCAGACATTGTCTGGCTCTGCGGTATTATTGGTTGTACCGTGCTACCTGTTCCTGGTTCATCTAGCACTAACTCACATAATGTCTTGAGAGAATGAATTCGCTCTCTCATTGTCGACTCTGTTCCTGCCTCTTTTGCACTTTTTAATTCTTTCTCCATTTTTAAAAGTAGTTTTTGTAGCGATATATTCACAGTTTCACCACGCTTTACTAGTTGTCATTTCTCGATACCATTCTACCTTAGTTCAACGGTTTTTACACGAAACATGAAACAAGAATTGTCTGTTCCACGTGGAACATGTCGAAGTACTATGCATTATAACTGCCAGTCTATTTCTTTTTCGCCTTTGGAGCGAAGATACTCATTAATTTGAGAAAAATGATGATTCCCAAAGAATCCTCTACTCGCAGACAGTGGACTAGGATGGACTGAAGTTAGGATGAAGTGCTTTTCTTGATTTATCCTGTTCATTTTGGACTGCGCTGGTTTTCCCCAAAGCAAGAAAACTACTGGTTTCTCACGGTCGTTTAATAAGGAAATGATTTGATCCGTTAATACTTCCCAGCCCTTCCCCTTATGAGAGTGTGCTTCCCCTTCACGTACGGTTAATACCGTATTTAATAATAGAACACCTTGATCTGCCCATTTTGCTAAATAGCCATGCTCCGGGATTCCACACCCAATATCATTTTGAAGCTCCTTAAACACATTCCTTAATGAAGGTGGGATTTTAACTCCTGGCTTTACTGAAAAGCTTAATCCATGTGCTTGATCTGGTCCATGATAAGGGTCCTGCCCAAGTAATACCACTTTTACATCATCGAAATCTGTGTACTTAAGCGCATTGAAAATATCTTCTCTTCTGGGATAAATGGTTTGCTCTTCATATTCCTTGTCAAGAAACTTCCTTAAATGTAAAAAATACTCTTTCTTGAATTCAGCCTTTAGGAGCTTCCCCCAACGGTTATCTAATCGTTCTTGGTCCATCCCTATCTTCCTTTCAATCTATGAATACCAATTGACTCTCATCTATTTTAACAGATTAAAAAGGGGGATTTTAGTAAAGATTGCTGTTAAAATTTCAGAAGCGAATCTTCAAGTAAGAATGTGATATCAATTCGTTTCCAAGCTCTTGCATTAAAAAACACCTCAAATCATATGAGGTGTTCCCATAACCCTAAAAACTAGTTATATTTTCCGTTACTTTAAATCTAAGAACCGTCTTTAGTTTCTCTGGAGATGTTTTCCTAACATCGGTGATATAGATTTCCTTATGTGTCTTTTCGACTCTCTTAAGATTATTTTGAGTACAAAATTCTTCCATTAAAGCAAAGGTTTGTGGTTCATTCTCATAACTTCCATTATGCATTGCTTGAACACATAACCCCTCTTCAATCCTTTCAAATTTACTATTGTCTAATTGTAGATCGGGCTTTTTTTGCTTTACCATTTCCAAAACAGAATCAACTAACTCTTTTGTCACAAAATCAGGTTGCCTAATCATTAACTTATAGACGAAATGGTCTTTGCTTACATAATCCAATGTTCTACCTTCTTCGTCTAAATCCCATACTCCCTCTAGAGGAAATACTGTATACTCAAAATACCCCTCTGGTGTTATCCCTTTTTTAGGCAACATTCTAATACCATACGATAAAGAATATAGGGTTTCGATCTTTTCCCTGAATAGGTCACTATTCGGATTCCCCCTGCCTTCTATGGTGAGATAGTTCATTGTGGGGACCTCAATAACGGCAGGCTGCTTCTTTGGTAGATACAGTTCCTTTAATTGTTTTCGCCATTCAAATTTACTCATTTTATACCACACCCCTATCAAACGAAAATAAAAAACGCAATGATTTTTCAATATGGAGAAATCATTACGTTTTACTAGTGAAGTACTGGTTACCATCTTTAAATTGAAGCTGTTGGCACTTACTTTTAGCCTAACAACCGATTATACAAGCTCTTAGCCTGTGCAATGTCTTTTGTTCCATGAATGAGTGCACGTCCGTCTTGGAAAAGGACAAAACGATTTGTTTCCATCTCTGCAGATAGCAAGTAGGGATTTCCCTTCACTTCATATCCTAGTGCTTTTAGCTTTCCAGCCATATCGCTTAAGTCAACCCCCTCAGAATGCGGTGGGCGAATTTGAACGGTGTCTCGACCGCATAGTACGCTGGTTTTGGTCATGTTTTCAGCGTTGAGGTACGGGTATTCCCGATGTTCCCCACAAGATAAGCAGCCAGGGTCCTTCGCACGCGACATCTTCATACTCGAGTATTGATTTCTCCATAAATCGAAGCTAACGAATGATGTTCTCACCGCTTCCCAATCTTCGACAAGGATTTTCAATGCTTCTGCTGTTTGATGAGCAATGACCATTTGCACCGCCGGCCCAATAATTCCAGCTGTATCGCAAGTCATTCCTTGAATTGGAATCGTTTTTAACAGACAATTTAGGCATGGAGTTTGCCCCGGAACAACCGTAAAGCTCATCCCAAAGCTGGCCACGCAAGCTCCATAAATCCAAGGGATTTCAAACTTTTGAGAGATATCATTAATCGCCATTCTCGTTTCAAAATTGTCAGTTGAGTCAATAATTAAATCTACATCCCCCGCTAGTTCAGCTAGCTTTTCGGGTGTTGCATCCCCAATCATAGAGCGGATTTCAACCTCAGAGTTAATTGCCTTCAACCTTTTTTCTGCAGCGGCCGCCTTCGGTAGCTTTTCCGCTACGTCTTCTTCTGTATATAATTGTTGTCGCTGAAGATTGCTTGCTTCAACATAATCTCGGTCTACAATGGTCAACTTTCCGACTCCAGCGCGCGTTATCACCTCGGCGTTACCAGAACCTAAGGCACCCGCACCAATGATTAATACATGCTTCCTTCTAATTCTCTCCTGACCATCCTTGCCAATTGGAGGAAATAGGGTCTGGCGTGAATATCTTTCTGACAATGGAGATTCCTCCTAGTTAAAATAATCTATTTGATCCTGATCAATGAAAAAAACACGGAGACATCAGCCTCCGCTTACTGGTGGTATAAAGGCTATGATGTCTCCATCCTTAATGACTTCATCATTCGGAGCAAACTCTTCATTGATTGCCGTCATCGCCGAGTCAAGTTTTTGCAGCTTATATTGTTCAGCCACTAGTGCCTTTACTTCTGCTACGGTTTTCCCGGTTGCCTCAATTGTAACCGATTCTTCCCCTACTTCATCACGCAAGTGGGCAAAAAATAACACCTTATTCATTCAAATCACCCTCCTCTGGCTTTCCACTTGGGTATGCGACAGTCTCAAGCTGGTTTCCAATCCATTCTTGCCCGTCTTCCCAATGCTCTTTTTTCCAGATTGGCACAATCTCTTTAATTCGTTCAATTGCATATCGGTTTGCTTCATAGGAATCCGCACGGTGGGGTGTTGATACGGCAATCACAACGGCAACATCGGTAATATCGAGCTTACCCACTCGGTGCGTGATGGCTACTTCTGCCCCTTCCCAGCGTTCCTTAATCTCATTGCCAATCTGCTCCAACTTCTTAACAGCCATTGGTTCATAAGCCTCGTAAATAAGATAGAGAGTTTTCTTTCCCTTGGTTAGCTCTCTAACGGTTCCAATAAACGTGTTAATGGCACCGGCTTCTCGCTGAACCACTTTATCAATAACCGATTGAATATCAATCGGATCCTTTGCTATTTCATACATCATTTTGTTCACCTCAAGGTTCTGTTAAAAACATTGCTCTGTTATAAGTGGGTTGATTTGCGCTCCAGGCACGAACGGTTCGCGGGCAGTCCGGGAGCCTGGCCAGCTCCAGCGCCTAGCCCCTCGAGTCGCTTCGGTCCGTCAGTTGAAGTCAAAGAACGACTTCATCTGCCAGCCCTCCAGCGCTTGTCGGGGCTGAACAAGGCGCTTCCGCTTTTCTATCTCCTCGGCGCTTATGCGCCTGTGGGGTTAATTGGTCCCTCACGCGGACCAATTCAACCTAGGTCTCCCCTGCCCCGTACTCCCGCAGGAGTCTTCGTGCCCTCCGCTCCAATCACTCGTTATATAAAATAAACATTCTGCTCATAAAACCTACAAAAACATAGGTTCTGCGTGACTTACGACTTTATATCCACCAATTTTATCAACCTCTGCCTTAAAGGCTTCTGATTGAATAACTGTTCGAAGCCAACGTCCTTTCTCGCTTTCGAAGAAGGTCTTCGTCATTAATAAATCATATGATTCGTCTGCTACCGGAATAAACTCTAAGTTCATTGCCTTCGCTGCTGGGTAAATGCCTAGTCCAACAGCCCGTTCATTTCCTTTTACCTCGGCTGCGACACTCAAATGGGAGAACATCTCACGGTCGTATCCATTGATTTGTTCTGGTGTTAATCCTTGTTCTTTTAACAATAAATCAAATAGGATTCTCGTTCCTGCCCCCTTCTGGCGGTTGGCATAATCCGCTTGGGCTTGTGCTAATTTAGCAACTCCAGTCACACCTAATGGATTTCCCTTTGGTACAATCCACCCTTGAGTCCTTTTTAAAAATGGGTACAGGACAACGTCTTGTCCAGCCAAAAGTTTCTTCACATAGGAAACATTATATTCCTTTGTTTCAGGGTCTAACAAATGAATCCCCGCTACGTGGGCTTCCCCTTTTCGAATTGCCATGACACCGGCCATACTTCCAACATGGGAAGATACAATTTTCATGTCAATCCGCTCTCGTTTAAGCTGAGAAGAAAGCAAGTCAATCGTCATATCATGACTACCTGAAAAAACAATTGCATTTTTGATTTCTTCCAGTGGACGGAGCAATTCAATTTCCACCGTATCACCTTGCTCATACCCAAGTAGCTCTGGAGGAATGACAAGGAGTCCATCAGCCCGGACAAGGGACATCGTTACACCTGCTGCTCTCGTTAACGGATTGGCAATAAATTGGCCATTCACATAGCCGATATTCATTCGAATAAAGTCCTCTGCCCCCATTGTTGAGACAATACGACGTCCTAGTTTCACTTGAAGTGTTTGTCTTTTCGGAACAGGAACCTGCAAATACTGGCAAACAAGCGGTCGAACAAACCACTCTAGTGCCAAATAAGCAGACACTGGATATCCAGGGACACCTACAACAATTTTTCCATTGATTTCGCCCAGAATGACCGGTTTACCCGGTCTTGTTGCGACCCCGTGGGTAAACACAGTACCTAATTCCGCAAGAATATGGACTGAATAATCCTTTGACCCTGCAGATGATCCCGCATTAATGACCACAATGTCTGAAGTCTCAACCGCATCAATAAGGGCCTTTTTAATCTTTTCTGGCTCATCCCTCACGATTTCTTTTAAATCTGGGTTTCCGCCCCATTCTTTTATATAATTGGCAAATACTGTGCCATTAAATTCAATGATTTTCCCCGCAGCTAGTGAAGCATCTGCTTGAATTAATTCATTCCCTGTGGGAATAATGGTCACCAATGGTTTCTTCGCTACCGGTACCATGGTAATCTGCGCCGCTAATAATGCCCCCAAATCTGCTGGCCGTAAAGGATGACCTTGTGGGAAAAGCATTTCTTCTTGAACAATGTCTTCACCGATTGGACGAATATGCTGCCAAGGTGTTGCCGGTTCAATGATTTCAATTGTATTGTCATCGAGGATTTGAACATTTTCAATCATAATGACGGCATTAAACTGTTGTGGAATCGCATTGCCTGTATCCACATAGACAAATTGTTCGCCTTTTCTTAAATGAAGTGGTCTCTGTTCATGTGCTTCATACGTTTCTTCAGCATTAACGGCAACCCCATCCATTGCTGAAGCATGATAATGGGGCATTGAAACATTTGCAAAAATGGGTTCAGCCGTAATCCTGCCTAAAGCATCGCTTATTGGGATGAGTTCGGTTTTAGGCGACAAGCTAGCATAGTCAAGAATTTCCCGCAATGCCTCGGCCCTTGGCTTGTCCTCCAGGTAAATTTTCCGTTGGTATCTCTTTTCATCCATGATTGAAGCTCCCCCTTAGTTCGTTGCTAGAACAGGTACGTAATCCCCCTGTGAAATTCCTTCTTTTTCTGAACTGATTTCTACAATTCCGTCGCTTTTTACCAGGGTTGTAATCAACCCAGACTTCCCAATGATTGGCTCTGCCCACCATTCGCCTTCTTTCATAAATAGACGAACGCGAATATAATCTGAACGACCTGGTGAGGAGGCAATATTTTTTGTAATGCGCGCAAAAATACGCTCTGGTTTCGGTTGTGATTGTTCCCCTTGCAATTTCTTGATGATTTTTTCTCCAAACAGTCTAAAAATAATCATCGCAGAAGCCGGATGTCCAGGTAGCCCAATGACAGGCTTTCCCTCGGCAACAGCTAGAATTGTTGGTTTTCCAGGTTTGATACTTATTCCGTGGACAAACACACCTGGGTCCCCGAGGGATTGAATCACTTCAGTGGTATAATCCTTGGCCCCAACAGAACTGCCTCCAGATAAAATTAAGATGTCGGCCTGTTCATAAAGCTCACGCGCTTTTGAGGCAAATATCTCGTAATCATCCGAAGTAATCCCCCCATAAATTACTTCAACGCCCCACTCACGTGCCAGACCTGAGACGGTCAGATAGTTGATATCCCGAATTTGACCAACCTCCAAGCGTTCTGAATCATACGGGACAATTTCATCCCCTGTTGAAAGATAGGCCGCCTTGATCGGACGGTAGACGCTTACTTTCGATATCCCCAGAGAGGCGAGCGCCCCAATTTCTTGGGGACGAAGCTTAGTCCCTGCTTCAAGGAGGATTTCCCCAGCCTTGATATCTTCTCCAGCCCGGATAACATTTTCACCCGGAGCTATTTGTTTATATGTATTTAATAAGCCGCTAATTTCTTCGCAGTGCTCAATCATTAAGACGCTATCACTGCCAGGAGGAATCATGCCTCCTGTCGGAACATAAATGGCTTCTCCTCGTGATAAAGGTTTCGTTGCTGCTTCGCCCATTTTGACTTCACCTGAAACAGTTAAAAACCCCGGCATTGATTCAGATGAACCATAGGTATCCTTCGCGACAACGGCATATCCATCAACCGTTGACCGATCAAAAGCTGGAACATTCTCATCTGCTGAAACAGGTTCGGCAAGGATGCAATGAAGAGCCTCTTCAAGAGCGCAGACAGACACCTCCCCAACCTTAGTTATGTTTTCCTGTATTAAGGCAAAGGTTTCCTCTACGGTTTTCACTTTAAAGAATTGCATCTCCATTCCACCCTTTCTTCTGACGAACCTTGTAGTCTCTGTGGTTATTCCCCTTTTTCCACCCGTTGTTTCGCTTCTTCGTATTCTTCCGGTACATTCATATTAAAAAAGATTTCTTCTAAACTTCCATCACTGTAAACCTGTAAATCGTTCTCATCCAGATAGCGGACATTGAGGTTGTCCAATAAATGAATCACTCGTAAGCGTTCTTCCGTTAAACAAGTACTAATCTCTGGAACAATCCGCTTTTGGTAAGCTGCAAATAATGGATGCTTTTTACCTTCGATAACTGGGACGATTGCATCAAAATGCTTTAAGTTTTGAACAAGGGTAGATGCAAGCTCAGCTGAAACAAAAGGCATGTCACATGCGACCACGATATTTTCTTCATAGTCAGAGGCCATTAATCCAGCATGTATCCCGGCAAGAGGTCCCTTGCCAGGAAATTCATCCGATACTGATTTGAGATTTAAAAATTCATAGGATTCTGGATTATTTGTTACTAAAATTATATCATCAAACAGAGATTGAAGTTCATCTCTGATTCTCTCTATATTTGTTTTATCGTTAAATGGAAGAAGCGCTTTGTTCTTCCCCATTCTGCTTGATTTGCCGCCTGCTAAAATAATGGCTCCGGCTTTCATCAATAGCACCTTCTTCTAAAGTTATCTTTGTTAATTAGAAAGTAAGCAGATTGATTCCCACTCCCAGGTACTCGCTTTTTGCGGGGTTCCAAGGAGTCTCCTGCCTAACACACTCCCATCAACATTGAGAAAAAACTAAAATGCCTTTAAACAAACCCTATAAATCAGACAATTTTCTTATCTATCTAATTTGATTCATGATGATCTACTACTGCTTTGTAACCATTTTCCTGTGCGATAAAGTCAAGATGAATGGTGTTTAGGTCAAGGATAGCAGATGAAGGCTTGGAAATGAATTGCCTTGTATCGATTACCTTCACATAACCATGGCATTTTTCACAAACCTGAATTTGTGAGGTGGGGTCTTCTTCTATTGTAATATTTTGTATCGTTTTGTGATTGTCATTCCCACAGTGTGAACAGGCAATACGTTTTTCTGCCCAATGAGCTAAGCAACGTGGGCAATGGATAACCTTTTTCCCTTCACCCTCTAATTGCGCTAAACGAACTGGTTCACCACATACCGGGCATCCTGATCCTGGAATAGCCTGATGGATTTCGACCTGAACCTTTTCTGCTGTAAGCTGTAAATAAGGTCTTAACGCCGTTTCTGCTAAAAACTGTGGAATCCATTCTTCAATTTCATTCTCCTGAGCAAAACGATTAAAATAAATTTGGTTTAATGCAAAAGCTTCATCAATCCATCGAATTGCAGTTTCATCATTAAGTAATTCACTAACCTTAGTTAACTTTCCTTCTATTTCCGGATTATTCTTCGCAATAAGTTTATTTATCTCATCTATCCACTGTATGAATAGGGGTATTTCAAAGTCAATAGCCGTTAATGCCGCCGCTGGCACACCTGAGTTCAGTGCAGCCTTATCCAGGTTCGGCTTTACCCTATCAGGATTGAGGCTTTGCTTCCACTGTTCCTGTAGCTTAACGATCTCTTTCTGTAGGTTTGTATATTCCTTTGAAACAACGGATTTTTTCATCCTGCTACACCTCTTTCAAATTTACAAACTCTTCTTATACTACTATTAGTCACTTATTCTTTTTTTAAGGAATGGCTGTCCTCTTACAGACAGCCATTTTGTTACCTTGCTATTATTTTCAATATCTAGCTGCACCCCCTAGCTCCTCGGGTCATAAGCCACTCCTGAATTGAAGGCAAAGAACGCCTTCTATTCAGGCGCGTCTTATGCCTGTCGGAGCTGAACAAGGCGGTTCCGCTTTTCTATCTGTCTAGCTGCACCGCCTAGCTCCTCGGGTCATAAGCCACTCCTGAATTGAAGGCAAAGAACGCCTTCTATTCAGGCGCGTCTTAAGCCTGTCGGAGCTGAACAAGGCGGTTCCGCTTTTCTATCGATCATGCACCTTTATTCTTTTTGTTCTTTGGATCATCCAAATCAGGGAAGTTGCCTTTTTTAACTTCTTCCTCATACCATTCTGTATAGTGGCTTTTTGCCCACTCTGCCGGAACTTTCCCGGTAATAACACCAGTAAATCCTGGTCGTGAATGTTTATGGATAACACTCAGATAAATATGACCAAGCACGACGGCAAAACCGAGACCAAACCCAACATTATGAAGGAAATATCCCCACTGAACGAGAGCGGTAGGGAATACATCCGGAAACCACATCGTGAAACCTGACGCAATTAATAGAATCGCACAGACAATCTGTAGAATCGAGTTAATCTTCTCACCAGCATTAAAAAACGTTTGTTTCACATGCTTTGACTTAAAGCCAAATAACTCCTTAACAAACTCTGAAAAAAACTGAAGATCTCTTTTTTTCCAGGTGACCAATTCTTTCATCCAATTCATAAATCCTTTAGGATCAAAAATTAAGAAGATAAATGTAGGCAGGATAAACGCGACCGCAAGAACTCTGTGTGCGAGACGAGCACCCTCTGGTCCACCCAGCAATGGATATAACCAATCGAAAAACTCTGTATACATTGGTAAAGCTGTTATATATAGCCCGATAAATGCGATACCATTAATAGCATGTGCCACTACAAAGGCCTTTGAAAAACGCTTTACCTGCACTTGAGAGGTTTGTGTTTTACTCATGGTTTCCACCCCCATTGTCTTCATGCCCACCGTTCTTTTTATCAAAGAACTTATTGGCAACAAAAGCACCCGCTAATGCCATGGCAACACCACCAACCATTGCTTTTCCTATTGGTTGCGCATAGTCTTTCCATAGAACAGCAGATGTAGGAACCTTCGGATTCTCAGGTAAGCCATAAACCGATGGCTTTTCAGCAAGTACATAGATTGTGTGCGTTCCTCCTACTCCTTTGGGGTTATAAACCATGGCATTTGGATAGCGTTCTTTTATTTCATTCACACGCTTTTCTGCCTTCCTGATTACGTCGTCCTTTTCGCCAAATTCCATTGCTCCAGTATGGCAAGTGGTCACACAAGCAGGTTGCAACCCTTCATCTAGGCGGTCTGTGCACATTGTACATTTATGAGCTTTCCGATATTCCTTCCCGTTTTCATCCTTATAATTCTTTAGCTGGATGACATCAAATGGGCAGTTTTGCACACAATAGCCACAACCAACACATGTATCCTGATCGACAACGACCATTCCTTTGTCGGTGTAACTGATTGCATTCTCTGGACAAACCTTTTCACAAGCTGCATCTGTACAGTGAAAGCAAGAAGAATGGCGGAAGAGATAGTCTAAATTGCCTTTTGAATTTTCATGCTCAACAAACGTTAGGACGTTCCATGTATCCGCCGTTACATTGGCATGAGATTGCATTGTTCCAAGGAAGTCCTGTGGTTCTGCGGGTAAGTCATTCCAGTTCTTACAAGCAACCATACAAGCACGGCAACCATCACATTTGGTGACATCGACATATTTTACATATTCAGTAGCCATTAATCTGCCCTCCTTACATTACAGAGGAATGCCTTATATTCAGGAATCATCGTATTTGCATCCCCAATATGAGGTGTTAAACGATTGGCTGTATCTCCTGTTGCATATCCCTTATAGCCAAAGTGCCATGGCATTCCAATGTGGTGAATCATACCACCCTTAAGCTTATATGGTTTAAAGCGTTTTGTTACCATTGCATAGGCTGTAACATCCCCACGTGCGGAACTGACAACAATCTTATCCTTATTTTTAATGCCTTTTTCTTTAGCAAGTTCCTCACTCATTTCAACATACATATGTGGAACTAATTCAGATAACCATTCCTGATTTCGAGTCATGGATCCTGATTGCCAATGTTCACTGACACGATATGTTGTCGCTACAATTGGGAAATCTTTGTTATTCCCTTTCTTATTAAACTCTCCATCCCATACTTTTACGGTTGGGTTCATCTCGACACTGGAGAAAACATTCGGAATTGGACTTTCAAATGGCTCATAATGTTCAGGGAATGGACCATCATTTAAAGTTGGTGCATACATCCCTCCAACTCCATCACCTAACATGATGAAAGGATTCATCCCACCCTCATCTGTTGGTGCTTTTGTTGGAACAAAGTCAGGGATATCGTTTCCAACCCATTTCTTCTGCGCTCCATCCCAACTGATTACGGCTCGCTCACTGCTCCAAGGCTTCCCACTTGGGTCAGCAGAAGCACGGTTATAAAGAATCCGCCTATTTGCTGGCCAAGCATAAGACCAGTTTAAGAAGTTGGTTCCGCCGTCCGTATTTTTGCTATCGCGTGCTTTTGATCGGTTATTGCCTTCTTCAGGGTAAAAACCTGAATAGATCCAGTTTCCACTGCATGTGCTTCCATCGTCCATGAGAGCGCCGAAACCAACAACCTGTTTGCCTGTGTTGTAATCGTAGCCGTTGATTTCCTTACAAACAATGTCAATGTCCGGATGGTCCCCGTGGCCATATTCCCAATGTAATGCCTTTATTGGCTGGGCTGCAGGAGTATTTTCATTTTTATATAACGCTTTGATTTTTGTGGCTAGAACATGAATAATCTCTAGGTCTGCCTTCGCTTCCCCTCTAGAATCGATCGCCTTCCAACGATATTGCATCCAGCGTGAACTATTTGTGATACTTCCTTCCTTTTCAAAAGAAGCAGAAGCAGGAAGTAAGAACACTTCTGTGGCAATTTTTGAAGGATCACTTCCAGCCTCTTTTTGCCAGAAGGACGAGGTTTCTGTTTCCCAAAGGTCAACGGCAACCATCCACTTCAAGTTAGATAAAGACTCTTTTTCCTTTCCAGCATTCGGGCCACCGACTACAGGGTTTTGTCCGAATAAGAACGCACCTTCAAGTTCGCCTTTATACATGGCATTGAACAATGAAATATGTGAATAGTTTTTATTTCCTTTTGGTAGCATTTGATAAGCAAATTCATTGTTTTTCGTTGCATTCGGACCATACCAAGCCTTTAACAAGCTAACGTAAAATTTAGGCTTATTGATCCAATAACCTGACTTCGGAGTTTCTTTTTCAAGAAAGGCCTTCAGTGTTGCATGTTCTGGTATTGCTTTAGGAGCACCAAGATATCCTGGGAGATCCCCCCAAAGCAAGGCAAAGTCCGTTGAGCCTTGTACATTGGATTCGCCACGCAGTGCGTTTACCCCACCACCTGGTAATCCAATATTTCCAAGGAGCAGTTGAAGCATTGCGTAACTACGAACATTTTGAGTTCCAACCGTATGTTGAGTGGTTCCCATTGCATACATGATGGTTCCAGCCTTGCCTACCTGTCCAGTTGAACAGAATAACTCACAAATCTTTACATAATCATCTTTTGGTGCCCCTGTTACTGTTGATACAGTGTCGGCATCATAACGAGAGTAATGCTTTTTCATAAGCTGGAAGACAGAACGAGGGTTTTCCAACTTTTCATCCTTAAGAGGGTTGCCGTCTTTATCTGTTTCAAATGCCCATTGTGTTTTGTCGTAAGAACTTGTTCCTTCATCAAATCCAGAGAATAAGCCGTCATTGAATTTAAAACTTTCTTTGACGATAAAAGAGGCATTTGTATATTTAGCAACATATTCCTTGTGGAATAGGTTATTTTCAATTGCATAATGGATCATTCCACCAATAAACGCGATATCTGTTCCTGAACGTAATGGAGAATAAATATCAGCTTGTGAGGAAGATCTAGTAAAACGCGGGTCAACGGAAATGATTTTCCCGCCTCTTTCCCTAGCTTTTAACAACCACCTGAAACTGATCGGATGGTTTTCAGCAGGGTTTGCCCCGATAATCATGCAGACATCTGTATGCTGCAAGTCGTTCCAATGGTTTGTCATTGCTCCACGTCCAAACGATGGTGCCAGACCGGCAACCGTTGAACTGTGTCATATTCGTGCCTGGTGCTCAATATAAGTGACACCAAGCCCTCTCATTAATTTTGCAAGCAGATACGTTTCTTCATTATCTAACGCTGCTCCACCAAGACTTGCGATGGTCTCTGTTTTATTCACAATCATGCCATCTTCTTTATGGACAAATGTCTTATCACGCGTTTCTTTTACACGCTTAGCGATTGTGTCATACATCCAATCCCAAGACTTTTCTTCCCATTTATCACTACCTGGGGCACGGTATAGCGGCTTAGTCAGACGCTTTTCTGACGTATATAATTGCCTTAATGTGGTCCCTTTACTGCACAGTTTTCCCTCATTGATTGGGTTATCTGGATCCCCTTCTGTATAAACCACGGTGTCGTCTTTTGTATGAACCAAGATGCCACATCCTACACCACAGTAGCAACAAATGGTTGGTGTTACAGTTGATTTAGCAATTTTAAACTCTTTTGTTGAGGCATGGACTTCTTTTTCATTGAAGCCCAATTCTACAACAGCTAATGTCGCTGCCGCCGCCCCAGTCAATTTCAAAAACTGCCTGCGATTCAAATTGATTTCAACCATTTCTCTCTCTCCTTCCCAAATTTACCTAAAACAGCCCTTATCCCTAGGTATCCCTTAATAGGCTAAACGAAAGCGCATGTTCTCTTACACACTACCGTTTTCCTCAATTGAAAATAGTGAGAACCTCACCCCTTTCAATTGGTTTAGCTGCAACAGTTGAGTTTGAGACATCATCATAGACTCTTCCTGATGATGTATAGACTGTTGCCATTTTGCCTCTTAAGTAGCCAACCACTTCAATATTGAGAAACCTTGCTAACTGGATTGCTTGCTTAGTAGCTGCTGTCCGAGACCCTATTACCGCAAAACCAAATTTCGCTGTTTTTGAGAGCATTTCATATGAGACCCTACCGGTTGTAAGCAGTACGAGACAATCTGGTTGCAAGCGCTTTCTGAGTGCGTGACCAATTATTTTATCCACTGCATTATGCCGACCTATGTCTTCACGAACCGAAATACTTCCGTCCTCGTGAATAATACATGCACCATGCATCCCACCCGTTTCTATATATAAAGGTGTGTTCTGCGCAAACTCACTCCGCTTTTTCAATAGATAACTAAGCGCAAATTTCTCATGCGACGTTACCTTTCGGAAGTTTTTTACATCCGTCATTGAAAAGAACGTTACTCCCCGGCCACAACCAGCGGTGTAATGTTTCTTTTTTGAAAACATCTGTTCAGGTTCAAAATCATTATTTAAAGAAACTTGTATCGTTCCTGTATCCACATTCACTTCAACTGCCTCTACTTCTTCTGGGCTATCAATGAATCCCTCCGAAAAGAGATAACCATAAGCCCAATCCTCTAAATCCTGGTTTGTTAACTGAAACACAGCTACTTCGTACCCATTCACAACGAGTGTAATCGGGTACTCATCAGGACACCCCTTCTTGAGCATTCTCTTCACCCCCTAAGATCTGCCTATTCCACCTAGGAATCTGCTAGCCCGGTTCCTACATTCCCTTAGTATTTTAGAAACAATAAAACATAGAATCTGTAAAAATCATCACAGTTCCAAAATTCTCTTGGTTGCTTCTGGCAAAATCAAGAGTTTTTAAACAAACCCTTACTAGCACGGACGCATCCACAAAAGATACTAGTTAACTGGTACTCTATAATTCCAATTTACAGGAAAATCAACTAGTTCCCTTGTCTGAATTGTTACAATCCGTTTTCAAAACTTTGTCTATTCTGTGTAGGGAATTGTTGGGAGATTTTTAAAAAATACCTAAATATAAAATTGGTAGTCTCAAGAAACCTTTTCCATCGTAATTACATTTATCACCACTCCCATTAAAAAATACCTGGTTTATCTGGTTGACATAATGTGTATTTCAGTGACTATTGCTCTTAAACGTCTTTCTTTGTATACAGTTAAACGAGTGGTATAATCTTAAAATAGATGAATCGCACTACATATGAAGGAACTTCAAGGAGGATAACGAACATGACAATGAAAAAGGTACTAACAATTGCAGGCTCAGACTCAAGTGGCGGAGCTGGCATTCAAGCTGACCTCAAGACCTTTCAGGAACTTGGTGTCTATGGGATGACCGCTTTGACAACCGTTGTAACCATGGATCCAAAAGGCTGGCATCATGGCGTCTTCCCTCAACCAGTTGAATTAGTAGAAAAGCAACTTGAAACCATTCTTTCGGTCGGCATCGATTCAATGAAAACTGGGATGTTAGGATCCGTCGATATTATTGAGTTAACGGCTCGTAAAATAGATGAGCATCGTCTAGACCAGGTAGTCATCGACCCCGTAATGGTATGCAAAGGCGAAGATGAAGTACTTCAACCAGAAAACACAGATGCGATGAGAGAGCTTCTTCTTCCACGCGCTACTGTTGTCACACCAAATTTATTTGAAGCATGGCAACTTGCACAAACTGGTCCAATTAAAACCATTGATGATATGAAAGAAGCAGCTGCGAAAATCCATGACCTTGGCGCAAAGTATGTCATGATTAAAGGTGGCCGCAAATTGCAGCATGAAAAAGCAGTTGATTTGATGTATGACGGAAAAGAGTTCCGTTTATATGAATCAGAGAAATTTGACACCAACTACACGCATGGGGCAGGCTGTACGTTCGCTGCAGCAATTGCAGCAGGCCTAGGAAAAGGACTGCCGGCAGAGGAAGCATTTGCAGTTGCCAAAGATTTTGTATCGGAAGCAATCAAGCATGGCTTTAAGCTAAATGAATATGTTGGACCAGTTATGCACGGGGCCTATACCCGCTTTGGGGCCGGCCGCAAAGCAGAATAAGGACTACTACTCTATAGCATAAGATTGATTTATACGTAAGCTTTTACAATAGTTGCCGGAAGGAGGAGGAGAACGATGGATCCAGTGAATATGAAGAGTGTCCAGGATGCTCTTGAAGGCTTTCTGGATACAGAAGTATATGTCCATCTTGAAACCACAAATGGAGCATATGCGTCGCATCATAATGAACAGTTCTTTTCAGCTGGTGCTTATATCCGAAACGCCAAGTTAACCTATGAGCGTGCTAAGATTACAGGTGCTGGACCGTATCGAGTAGGATTAAAAATTCCGTTCGGATGGGTTTATGCAGAAGGAATTACCCATTATGAACAAGATGATAAAGGGCGATTATTGCTTGCCGGACATGATTATGACGGGAAGTTAGCTGTCGCACTACAAATTAGCACTACACCTTTCGAATAGGTTTAAAGGAGCGTGGAAAGCAATTGAAAAAAGAACGACAAGTACTGGTTGTATTTCCTCATCCAGATGATGAGGCATTCGGCGTTTCTGGCACGATTGCCTCACACGTCAACATGGGGACACCTGTTACCTATGCCTGCCTAACTCTTGGTGAGATGGGCCGCAATATGGGTAACCCGCCATTTGCAAATAGAGAAACACTTCCGAGCATTCGCAAGTATGAACTAAAAGAATCGGCTAGAGTCCTAGGAATCTCTGATTTACGGATGCTAGGCTATCGTGACAAAACCATTGAATTTGAAGACCCAGATAAGCTTACAAAAGAAATTTCTGACATGATCGAAGAGCTTAACCCTTCGCTTATCATCACGTTCTATCCTGGATATTCTGTCCACCCTGACCATGATGCAACCGGTGCTGCAGTTGTCAGTGCGGTAGAAAAGTTGCCGGCAGAAAAGCGACCAACGCTACATTGTGTCGCCTTTTCAAATAATTGTGTTGAAGAACTTGGCGAAGCCGATATCGTCTTTGATGTCAGTGCTGTCGCTGACCAAAAGTTTGATTCTATTAAAGCCCACCAATCCCAGACTCAACTCATGATGGCTGGCATGGCAGAAGGCTTAAAAAACCAAGACCCTGAGGTAATGGCTAGACTAAACTTCGAGCGCTTTTGGACCTACAAATTTTAATAAAAAGCCTGATCTTTTGTTGCATTGCAGTAACGCAACAAAGGGTCAGGCTTTTTTATTTCTCCGTTCTTCTCCTCTTCACAAACCTTTCACAAAACCGCTGGAAAAGTGTGAGTCAAATCACACTTCAACTCCCATACCAAGGGGTAGGATGAAATTGTAAATTCATCTAAAGGGGGAAAGAGAATGCCGAACTCTGTGGCTAGCTTTATTATTTGTACGATTCTTGGGTTTGGTATTGGCTTTGCGGGTTTTGAAATAGCTGGAAAAGATGACGTCGATTCGACCGATGCTCCAACTGAAACCGCAGTCGATACTGAGTCCAACGAGGACAATACACCTGCTGAAGACAGTTCAAATGAGGAAGCAAAACAACCTACTACTGAGTCTGTAACATCTGCCAACAGTGAAATCCTGAATACGAAAGGATGCTTATCCTGCCACTCTGTTTCTTCACTCAATTTAGAAGGCGGAGCAACTGGACCAGACTTATCTAAAGCTTTCACTGAAGTTGAAGGAAAGCATGGCAAGCCGCTTAATGAGTTTTTGAAAGAACCAACCTCAGCCGTTATGTCTACTGTCATTGGCGGAAACCCATTAACAGACGAAGAAATTCAACAAGTGGTTGATGCACTTCAAGAGGCTTCTAAATAAGAACTCCTACGTCTTTTCAAATCTATATAAAAAATCAAATAAGGTGGTGCAGTTAATGAAGAAATGGATTCCTCCTGTTGCCGGGATTGTAACCGGATTGCTTGCGGCAACCGTTTTTTTCGCTGACTTTTCTCCGGAAAAAACGACACAAGTAACAGCCGACAACAACAGCAACAAAAGCAATGCTGAAAAAGTGTACGTCCCTTTTGGGGAAAAAGATGAATACTATTTGATGGCCTCTGGCGGACACTCTGGTCAAATGTTTATTTACGGTGTTCCATCAATGCGTCATATTCGTACTGTCCCTGTTTTCTCACCTGACTCTGCAACAGGTTATGGTTTTGACAACCATACAAAAGAAATGATGGGTGATTTTACTTGGGGTGACCTTCACCACCCTGCCCTATCTGAAACGGAAGGCGATTATGATGGAAAATACTTATTCGCTACCGATGTTGCGAACAGTCGTGCCGCAGTTATGAACTTAGAAACCTTTACAACGAAAGACATCATTAATGTTCCAAATACAAGTGGACCTCACTGTGCCGCATTTGTAACGCAAAATACCGAGTACATGTTCTTACCTACTCGCTTCGCTGTTCCAATTGGCAGTGAATATGCTTCATTAGACGATTATAGCGAACAATACCGTGGCGTTATGTCTGCTGTTACGTTTGATGAAGAAAAAGAAAAGTTAAATGTGGCTTATCAGGTTGCTCTTCCACCATGGTCCTATGATTTATCTGATGCTGGTAAAGGAATGTCTGGTGACTGGGCCGTTATTACCACCTATAACACGGAAGAAGCAACAACAAATTTAGAGATTAATGCATCCCAGGCAGACCGTGACTACATCATCCTCATCAACTGGAAAGAACTTGAGCAAAAAGTGAAAGATGGCGACTATGATGAAGTAACCGGACAAAAAATGATTTTCCCTGAAAAGCATAAGGGTGGCATCTATCTTATCCCTGTGGCTAAATCTCCACATGGAGTGGACGTTACTCCAGATGGAACTCGTTTTATCGCATCTGGGAAACTAGCTCCTGCGATGACGGTATTCTCGTTTGAAAAAGCATTTGAAGCAATTAAAAATCAAGATTTTGCGGGCGAACGTAATGGCATTCCGATTGTAAAATACGAATCTGTTATGGAACGCGAAGTAAACCCTGAAAATGCTCTTGGACCGCTTCATACCCAATTCGATGATAAAGGAATGGCCTACACAACGATGTTCATTTCTTCTGAGATCGTCAAATGGGATCCGAACTCTGGTGAAACATTAGACCGTGTACCTGTTCAGTATTCTCCTGGCCATGCCGTTGCTGCTGAAGGTGATACCGTCGCACCAGATGGGAAATACATTATTGCCCTAAATAAAATTGCCAAAGATAGTTACCTTTCGGTTGGACCATCTCATCCAGAGTCGATGCAGTTGATTGACCTTCGGGGTGAAAAGATGGAAGTCATTCAATCGGCACCTGTAAACCCTGAGCCACACTATGCTCAGTTGGTGAAAGCAGACAAAATTAAAACCATCTCCGTCTATGACAAAGATGATCAGAATCCAAATGCTGTCTACAACCAAGAGGAAACAAGGATTGAGCGCAAAGGCAATGAAGTTCACGTATACGGTATAGCAATGAGATCTAAATTTATTTTTGACGCTAAGGCAAAACGTCCTGACGTCATTGAGGTCAATAAAGGAGATAAAGTGTTTATCCACCTTACCAACATTGACTTTGATCAAGATATTACCCATGGTTTTGCCATCAATCAATATGATTTGAATATGGAAGTACAACCTGGTCAAACAAATACCATTGAATTCACTGCAGATAAAGAAGGAACCTTCCCACTTTACTGTACAAACTTCTGCTCAGCACTACACCAGGAAATGTCCGGATACTTCCTAGTTAAGCCTTAAAGTTCACGGATAAAAATATAGGGAGGGTATCAACCATTCGTTTGATGCCCTCTTCCTATTCATGAAAGGCGTGTAGAAGGATGAAAGGAAAACAACTTTCAATCGTATCTTCCATCTTAATGATTCTCGCTGCTTTGCTCATCTTCGCTTCCCTACTCTTTCCTTGGTGGAAAATGGAGTTTTGGGCACCACAGTATCCCGAAGGCTTGGATATCATTGTCTTTCCTGACAAGTTAGAGGGAGACATTGATAATATCAATGCCTTGAATCACTATATTGGAATGAAAAACTTTAGTGAAGAAAACTTCCCAGAATTGCTGTATCTAAAATATTTAATTGCCGGCTTAGCACTCATTGTTTTGTCTGCCGCATTCATTAGAAAAAAGGCGTACTTATACTTTGTCCTAGGGCTATTTGTAGCTGCCGGCACTTTGGGTGTCTGGGACTTAAAGCGCTGGTTAAAAGACTTCGGTACCAACTTAGATCCCATGGCACCAATTGATATGGCTCCCTTTGTTCCGCCAATGTTTGGAGAAAATATTGTTGCCAATTTCACGACTTATAGCTCATTACAGACAGGTTCCTTTCTTGTTGTAGCAGCCTTTATTTTATTACTAATTCCCTTATGGAAGGATCGAAGAAGATGAAAAAAATCCTGAGCCTGCTTTTTCTGTTTGTTCTATTTATTGGCCCCTGCAGGCCAGGAGCAACAGAAAACTTGCAATCGATGATTGACGAGGCTTCTGACGGAGCCACCATTCAACTAGAGAGTAAAACCTATGAAGGCAACATTGTCATAGAGAAGCCAATCCAACTTATTGGCCAGGGTAACACTACTATTAAAGGCGACGGCACAGGCAATGTGATCTCAGTACGAGCTGAGGGCGTGACCCTAGAAAATATCGGGGTAGAGAACAGTAGCATGGATCGCAATAGTTCTGAAGAATATGCAGCTGTAAAAGTTTATACCAATGGCAATACCCTACGAAAGCTCACAATAAAAGATTCGTTTCATGGAATCTACTTAAGCAAGGCACATCACAACACAATTGATCAAGTTCATGTCCAAGGCAGCGGCGATGAGGAAATTGCTGGTCAAGGAAATGGTCTGCACATCTATTATTCAAATCAAAACACCATAACAAATAACGAAATCGAAGGTACCCGTGATGGAATGTTCTTCGATTATGCAGATGGCAATATAGTACTAAACAATAAAATAACGAAAACAAGATACGGTCTACACTATATGTATTCAAATGAAAATGAATTCAAAAACAACATATTCACCTTTAATACAGGTGGAGCAGCCGTCATGCATTCGAATGGACTCACACTCGAAAATAATCAATTTATTTTTAACTATGGCCATCGTTCCTTTGGACTCTTGCTCTTATCCGCGAACGATAATCACATTGAAAACAACACTTTCTACATGAATCAAAGAGGGTTGTATATAGATCAAGCAACAAGAAACACAATCCGTAATAACCACATTTATCAAAATCAAATTGGCATTGAACTTTGGGCAAGCTCTTCAGATCAAATTTTTACCCAAAATGTCATCTCAGAGAATACAATCCCCGCCGTTACACTTGGAGGAACTGGGAATAATGCTTGGAGCAAGGAAGCTATTGGCAACGATTGGGGAAACAGCTTCCCGATCCTTGACCTTGATCAAAACAACATCGGAGATCATTCAGCCATTTTCCAATCTTCCCTTTACGAACTGATTGAGGACCAGGAACTTACTTATTTGTTTCTAAAAAGCCCAGCAATTTCTATCTATGAAAAAATGAACGAACTTCTTAATAAGAGCAAAATCATGTTTGAAGATGAGCATCCTTTAGTCAGTCATCCTAAAAAACAAGTGGTTCTATGGCCAGTTGTACTACTAGTTCTAGGGATTGTGGTCATGATGAAAATGAAATCCTTACCATCTAAAACATGATACAAGGGAGACATTCAGTATGAATTATATTTGGAAGGAATGGAAAGAGAGTGTACGGAGCAAAGGTCTATGGCTTTCATTAGGAATCATGATCATTGTTTCCTTACTCATGCTTTCAAGATCGTCAGACTTTAGTTTAGACCAAGGATTTTATCTTTTACTAGTTAACCTATTTGAAGGGCTCATCTATTTTGTCCCAATCCTTTGCCTTTTTCTCGGAGCCTTCTCCATTTTTCAAGAAAAAGAACAGAAAACACTTGTGATGTTGTTAACCAGACAAGAAAGCACGCTCTCCTTTTTAGGTAAAAAAAGTCTAGCCATTCAACTAGTACTTCTCGCGCCAATCTTTGTCTGGTTTTTTATCTACTTGATCCCTTTAAAAATGAACTTTATTGTTGACCTTCATCATTATTTTTTATTCTTGGTAGCCTTACTCGGGTTTATCCTGGTATTCACCCAAATTGGGGTGTTCATCGGTAGCATTAGCACTTCAAGAATGCAAATAACTGGAATAGCAGTCGTTGTTTGGTTTTATTTCTTCTTCCTGCATGATTTTATCTTATTATCAGTACTTCCAACCATTACACATGACAATGTTCAACTATTCTCTGTAGCCTATTTTCTGAACCCGATTCAGGCAGTAAGAATGTTTTTAGAATCCGGACTTGGGCTCTATTCATTTGGAAACATGTCCCGGCTACTAGAGTCCTTCATGTGGTTGTCCCCTTCCATCTTCTTTGGGGTGAACCTACTATTTTGGATTGGCGTATCATTTGCTTTAGCTGTACTTCTCCATCGTAAGGAGGGCTCCTAAATGATTGATGTTCAAAACTTAACACAGTCTTATGGTAAAAAAACGGTGCTTAACCAAGTATCACTCTCCGTGAATGAAAATGAAGTTTGTGCGCTAGTTGGCCGTAATGGTGCTGGTAAATCTACCTTCATTAGTAGCTTACTAGGTCTTCTACCTGTAAAGACAGGGACCATAAAAATAAACGGCAAGGAACGTAGTAAAAAACAGCACTGGGAGAATGAAATCGCCTATTTGCCAGAGAAATTTATGCTTTACCCATCCTTAACGGGCTATGAAAACATGCTGTTTTTCGCTAAAACAAGCCAAAAACCACTCAATGAAGCAAAAATGAAGGAGATACTCACCTGGGTCCGACTCTGGGAGGATAAAGATGCTCCTATTAAAGGCTATTCGAAAGGAATGCTCCAACGGTTGGGGCTCGCCATTACGTTTTATCAGGATTGTGACATGATTATTCTTGATGAACCCACAAGCGGCATCGACCCAATCGGTCGTAATGAAATTCATGAGATTCTAAAAGGTCTTACAAATAAAACGATCCTCTTATCCTCTCATCACCTTGATGAGATTAAGCAACTTTGTACCCATGTCGCATACTTGGATAAAGGGAAAATCACAAAATATCCTGTTGAAGACTTTATACAGCTTCAGCATTTGGGAGGAAGATAAACATGAACAAGTGGTCAATATTGGGGATACTCATGCTAGTGATTCTTCTATCTGCCTGCAGTAGCAAGCCAAACTGGGAAGTAGACATCACAAAGGAACCTGCATTTTTAAAAGGCAAAACTTCAACCATTGAGATTGAGCTATCAGATGAAGGTGACCCAGTTAACGGGGTAGAGGTAACTGCACAGTTCACCATGGTCGAAATGGATCATGGAACACTTGAGGTCACATTCGATGAAGGGGACGATGGAAAATATTCCGGTCATGCTGAATTCCCGATGGCAGGCAAGTATGAAGCCGCTTTTTTACTAGAAAAAGAAGGTCAAGAGATTGAAAAGGTGATAGAGATAGACGTAAAAAAAGCAGCAGGTGTTGCTTCCATCAACGGGGAATGGATTACAGAGGAAGACGTGGAGTTTTACCGGTTTATCAATCATCTTCATATCGAAATGGCGCGAGAAACAGATTCTAAGAAATATACTGGTGAAGAACTTGAGGAAGCAATGAACTATTGGGACACGCAAGACGAAATGAATAACAATCAAAACACCTTGGTTGCGCAAATTATTCGCTTACGTGCGATGGCCATGCTTGGCGAAGAAAAAGGTCATCAAGCAACAGAAGAAGAGGTTCAGGCTGAGGTTGAAAAGGTACGTAGCCAATACGAAGACTCCGAAAGAGCTACTCAGCTGATTCAAGAATACGGCGAAGAAAAGTTTTGGAAGGATCAAGAAGCCCAATATCAAAGAATTGTCCTAACACAAAAGGTGCAAGCCGATGTGATTGAGTTAGTGAAAAAAGACACCCCAGAAGCAAGTGAACAGGAAGTTCAATTTACGGCAGAAAAAAAGTATGAGGAATTGTTAGTTTCGCAAGTCGACTCGCTAGAAATTGAGCTTTTATAAAGCGCAAAAAGAGCAGCCTTAAACAGCTGCTCTTTCGCTAAATTATTCGCCTAATGATGAAAGTGATATCTGATACAGCTTATCATCATTCTCCTGAGGCATCCCACGACCATCGGTATTATTGCTCACAAAACATAACTGGTCTGCTTCTAAAAATACATCGCGAATCCGCCCTAAGTCAGAAACAACTTCCTTCGTTTCCTTCGTCTCCAAGTCAAATTCACGCACTGCATTCCCTCTTAAAGTTGCCACATAAAGCTTTCCATCTGAAATCGCAATCCCTGATGGAGCCCATGTTGTCGTACCAGAATGAAATAAGGGTGATTCCATTTCAGCTTGCTCATTATCCCCAACAATCACTGGCCAGCCATAGTTCTTTCCTGGTTCAATGACATTGATTTCATCATGCGCATTCGGTCCATGCTCGCTTGCATACATGGTCCCATCTTCAGCCCAAACAAGGCCCTGAGGATTTCGGTGCCCATAGCTATACACATATGAATCCTCAAATGGATTATCGTTTGGAACCGTGCCATCCTGATTGAGCCGCAATATTTTCCCATTTAGATGATTCAAGTCTTGAGCCAGCTCAGCTTCTGCGGCATCCCCGGCGGTTGCATATAATTTCCCATCAGGTCCCAAAGCTAATCTCCCACCATGATGAATGTTCCCACTTGGGATTTTATCCAACAGAAGCTTTGTTTCGCGCCACTGATCCCCTTCTAAGGTTAACTCAATGATTCGGTTGAACTGACCTTGATCCTGATACGTATAGTAGCCAAATGCTTTTCCAGTTTCGTGAAAATCAGAGGCTAAAATAAACCCGAGGAACCCAGCCTCAGACGCACCCGCAAGTGGTTTTTCAAATACTACCTCTTGCCTCGTTTGCTTGCCATCTTCTACTTTTACAACAGCTCCCTCTCGTTCACTGATGTAAAAGGTGTCATTGGTTTTATTGATGGCCCAAGGAATCCTTAGATCCTGAGCTAGTACCTGAAGTTCCACAGGGCGAGCTACTGTTTCCTTTTCTTCTACCGTTTCTGGTTTCTCCGGAGATCGGCTTGCATGTTCAGTTTCCTCATTTGAGCATCCATATAAAAGAAACCCCACGAGAAAAAGCATTAGCCACTTTTGCATTATTCCTACCACCCTTTCCTCTCTTAGAGGCGAACGGTGTTTACTCTTTCGCTGTTACAGTACTTCCAATATCGCCTGCGCTACGCCACTTTCATCATTCGTTACCGTCACAACATCGCATTCCATTTGAATTTCAAATGAAGCATTGCCCATTGCCACCGCTCTGCCGGCACGAGCAAACATAGACAAATCATTTTCATTATCACCAATTGCCATCGTTTCAGACATTTCAATGCCTCTTTCGGATGTAAAGGCTTCGAGAGCGACTCCTTTTTGAGCCTGCTCATTAGTAATTTCAATATTCATATAGCCTGATGAACTAACTGCAAGTCCGTCTATCTTTTTAAGGGCTTCTTTTCCATTTGCTTGTTCTTTTTCATTCATAGAGAATGCTAAAAACTTATAAATTTGATAGTTATCATCTTCAAAGACACGATCATAGCTGTCCACTACATGAACAAGCCCTTTCTCAAATCTTTCCTTTGCACCACTAACGATTAACTCCATAGGAGCCTCTGGGTTGGCACTGGTAAAGATATCGATAATGGCGGAAATGCCTTTATCCTCGTTGTCCGTATACGTTCCCTGATTGGTGTAGATTTCAAAGTAGATTCCTTGATCTCTTAATATATGAGCCACTTCTTTTACTTGGGCTTTTGATAAAGGATTGGAGCTAATCAGTTCGCCTTCTTTTGAGCGCACCTCGGCACCATTCACGCAGATGACTGGGCATTTTATTTCCGCTTCCTCTAACACAAATTGCGCTTCTTCGTATGATCGGCCAGTCGCGACGACAAATTCCACGCCCTGCTCTTGTGCTTTTAAAATGGCCGCTTTATTTTCATCAGTAATCTTTTGATAAGCATTCAATAACGTTCCATCCATATCGGATGCGATGCATTTAATCATTTTGCCACCCCTGTCCATATTTTCTATCTAATAAGTTCATTATGTGCCATTCTACCATGTATTTCTAAGGAATGCGCAAGCAGCCTGCTCAGCAGCGTATGTAAATGGCCTAAAGCATTGGTTATTACTACTCCTTGGGGATGTACTTGCTTCCCTCCCGCACACTTAATGGCGCAAGAGAAGTCGACTCAATAAATTGCCTAACAGAATATGGATTGGTTTTTGAAAACTCTCGAAGGGCCCAGCCAATTCCTTTTTGAATAAAAAACTCCTTACTATCGGCATTTAATTTTATGTACTTGTACAGCCTGTCTTCATTGGTCTTTTCTTTGTATCTTAACTGATGGATAATGGCGGTTCGCCTTAGCCACATATCCTCTGAAACTGCCCACTTGTCTACACGTTCCTCAATGAGCTCTGGGTGATTTGCGATGATGGTTCCAGCTGGATGTTGTGCAAGCATATCAACCGTGTCCCACCATGATTTAGTCGTGATGAGCTTTTCAATAGTAGCAATATGATACTTCTCCAATTTCTTTTGGAATTTTGCTATATAATCTAACCCCAGCTGTTGGAATTCTCTTTCTGGTTGTTCCCATAAAGCTAAAACAAACTCCTCGTTATAAGGTTCCTTCAAGATACCCGTTTCATGAAAAAACAGCTTGCTAATCTCTCTTCGCTCAGGCGTTTTAATGCCAAAGAATATAAAATGATTTTTCAGGTAGCGACTCATTTGCTCTGCATTTTCTCTATTCGCTTTTTCCGACAATCTTTGTCTTAAGCTATCAATAAGAGTTTTCATTTATCTCTTCCTCTAACTGGTATTTTTGTTCTTTTTTATTTTAGCATTTATAGTTGTCATAGTAGAAATGAGTGGCCAGATGTAGAGCTACTAGAGTGGTTTGCTGTTTGAATTCGAGTTTTTATTGATAGACCAAACAGGTTCCTATGCAAAAAAGGGAACTCACAACAAATGAGTTCCCCTTTCCTAAAGTTATTCAACTGGCTGGATATTGTGGTTATGTCTTAATCGATTGTTTGGATCATATTTCTTCTTAATTTCTGCTAACTTTTGATAATTTGCTCCTAGTGTGTTCTTTACGACTGTTTCATTTGCTCCAATACCATTTAAATAGGATGTTCCCTTATTAGAAAATGGCAATAACCCATCATAAACGGAGTCAACCCATTGCTTGCATACCTCTGGCCCTGCTCCCATGTCCATGAAATCTAGTAACAATACAAAGGATGAGTCACGATTTGTAAAGGCTGTTTCTTCAGGAGAAATACGATTCATTTTCCCACTTAGGGCCCATAGCTGGGCAAGATATGTTGGCATTGGTGCATTGTCTAGCTTCGCTAATAATAGATCAATACTTTCTTCGGTAAGCTTTGAAAAATATAAAGAAGTTCCATGTACAGCAACATGGTCAGGGACCATTGCATCTAATTTCTTCTGCAAAGCAACATACGGGATAACCCCAGTTTGGTCGACAATTGGGGTAGCGAACTCCTGCAAAGGTTTCACCACTGCCTTCCCTGCTTGTGGATCGCCCGCATACATCCCACCCAACATAACAACCTTTTTATTATGAAGAAATTCTGGTAAAAATGGGACAGGCGGAAGCATGGTAACGGTGATATTAAAGGATACCTCGTCAGGAGCCTGATTCACATACTCTTGAGCTTTTAATAGAACCTGCTTAGCATCTTGAAAATCATACATGACATCTACCGCTAGCACTTCTGGTCCAACATGGAATAAGGCAAATTCAAATTGAGTGACAATCCCAAAGTTTCCGCCACCACCACGGATCGCCCAAAAAAGGTCCTGATGTTCCTCATCGCTTACATGTAAGAGCTGTCCATCTGGTGTGACAACGTTTGCTCCGACAAGATTGTCACATGTCAGGCCATATTTCCCTCGAAGGTAGCCTAGTCCGCCACTAAGCGCTAGTCCAGCAACACCGGTTTCAGAAATGGTACCTGTTGGAGTCGCCAGGCCAAATTTCTGTGTCTCGGCATCAATATCGCCTAATTTGGCTCCGCCTTCAACAAGAGCAACCTGACGTACTTGGTCCACTGTAACAGTGTTCATTTGTGACAGATCAATCATAATGCCCTCATCACAGGTACCGAATCCACCCACATGGTGACCACCAGCACGTGCCGTCATATGTAAACCCTTTTCGTTCGCAAATTGTACTGCTTTCACAACATCTTCTTCTGATTTACAAACAATTATTGCTGCTGGGTGTTTATCAATGGTTGCATTCCATACTTTTCGCTTCTGATCATACCCTTCATCTCCAGCAACAATAACTCGATTATCAAGGTCCTTTTTTAATGATTGATACAAAATACCTACCCCTTTCATAGTTCGTTTAGCCTATATAGATTATAAAGGAAATTACTGTATTTATGTTAAAAATTTGGAAAATTTTAAAAGTTATATCACAAAAAAAATACTGCCTTAAATTTGGTTATTTCAAATCTCCCAGGAAATAATATACGGAATAATCAGTTTGAGAAAACACATTGGCAAAACGTTAATAGTGAATTAAAATAAACGAGGTTTAATAAATATGTAATGATAGAGGATGAGTGAGATTTGGAACAAGCATTACACAATAAACAATCACGAAAAAACTTCTTAATTTTCTTCCTGCCTTCTTTGCTCGGGATCTTTTTGTTTATGATTCCGATTTCTTATAAAGATGAAATTACCATTCCCATTGCCGTTCTTTCTGGATGGGTACAAGACCTACTTGGCAGCATTCTACCAGAAATCATGACCGTTATTATTATTCTAACTTTATTGGGAACGATTTTAGCAAAAATGATTCGACCTGAAATTATGAATCGTCATTTATTTTTAAAAACGCTATTCGATGTCCCCTTAATTTGGTTTATTGCGCGTATTCTTGGCGCCATCTTTGCGGTTATGGTTTTGTTTCAATGGGGCCCAGAAGCGATTTGGTCCGAAAATACAGGCGGTCTGCTTTTATACGACCTTCTTCCTGTCTTATTTGCCGTTTTCTTATTTGCTGGGTTATTTTTACCACTTTTATTAAACTTCGGTCTTCTAGAGCTGTTCGGTACCTTGTTTACAAAAATAATGAGGCCGGTGTTCAAGCTCCCAGGTCGTTCATCCATTGACTGCATTGCTTCTTGGCTTGGGGATGGAACCATTGGGGTATTGCTAACAAGCAAACAATATGAGGAAGGGTTTTATACAAAACGGGAAGCAGCAGTAATTGGTACATCCTTTTCCGTCGTCTCAATCACCTTCAGCTTAGTAGTGATTTCACAGGTAGGACTTGGTCATATGTTTGTCCCCTTCTACTTGACGGTTACTGTTGCTGGGTTGCTTGCAGCCATTATCAGCCCAAGAATTCCACCACTGTCGCGTAAAGCAGATACGTATTATATTGAAAAGTCTGTTGAGTATACCGAAGATAAACTTCCACCAGGGCATACCCCTTTTTCTTGGGGCATGGCTCAGGCTCTAGATCAAGCAGGAAGAAGTCGTGGACTTCGTGATTTCTTCACCTCTGGTGTGAAAAATATTCTCGATATGTGGATGGGCGTTGCGCCAATCGTCATGGCGCTTGGAACACTCGCTTTAATCGTGGCCGAATATACCCCGTTGTTTCAGTGGCTTGGGTTGCCTTTTATCCCACTCCTTGAACTAATGCAGGTGCCTGAAGCAAAAGCGGCCTCTGAAACACTTGTTGTCGGCTTTGCTGATATGTTTTTACCGTCTGTCATCGGAGCAAGCATTGAAAGTGAAATGACAAGATTTATCATTGCTTCTGTATCCGTTACTCAATTGATTTATATGTCTGAAGTGGGTGGATTGCTGTTAGGCTCTAAGATTCCGGTTACCTTCTGGGAGCTATTTGTCATTTTCATCCAACGAACATTGATTACTCTTCCAATTGTTGTTCTTGCAGCACATATTATTTTTTAATAAAAAGAGAGCACTCCCCCGCTGAGTGCTCTCTTTTGTCTATTTATTTCTCCGCTAGCCTTTTGATTTCGTCATTTAATTCTGCGGTAATCCCATCTATTACTTGATAGTCCATTGCTTCAATATAAATGCTCTCTAGTTCATCATGAAGGTTTTTCGCTTGGGCAAGGGATGAGATTGCGTGATTCATATACTCACGGTACCTCTTGGAAACGTCTTTAATTTCAGCTTCATATTTCTCATCGGTTCCAGGGGCAATAATGGTCCCATACATGTCAATGACCCGGTCATTGACTCGCTCAGGAAAGTATTCATGGGGAGCTGTACTGTCAAAAATAGCAAACCCTAATTCCCTGACGACAATCATGTCGAGGCTGTGTGGATCAAACCCACAGTGATACACTTCCGTGTCAAAGCCTCTTCTTTCTGCTTCCGAAGCGATTTTTTTCAACATAGTGGATTTCCCTGAGCCCGGTCGGCCCTTAATTAAGTAACGTACGGCCAATCCTGCAGTTAAGTTTGGAACAAAGTCAACTGCACCCTTTGGAGTTGCTGCACCTAGGTAGCGATGTCTGACATCTGCCTTTTTATTCAATTTCTTATCTTCAAAAAGTTTTCCGAGCAACTCTTCTGTAAGAGCATTTGCTTTATCAAAATCCATATTTTCAATATAGATTTTCTCCCATTCATCATGAACTCGAAGTGCTTCACCAAATAATGTGTACGCGCCTGTGAATGCCGCACTCATTTCTGTTGAGATTTTTTCTATCTCGGCTTTGTTTGTTTGTAGCTTTGTAGAATCCCATGCCACGCCGAGATTAACGTATTCCTCTACTGCTCCTGGTAATTTCGGCTCAATAACATGAGGGGCTGTTCCGTCCACAATTCCTACTCCAAGAGAGCGAATGATAACCCCGTCAATCGAATCGTTATCCGAAGAACAGTGTAGATATTCAATATCATAGCCTTTCTCATTCCACTCTTTCCCGAGCTTTTTCATTAATGAGGATTTCCCAGTACCGGGCCCACCTTTTAAAATAAACAAACGTGAGAGTCCTTCTAAGTTCGATTCATATAAACTATAAAAGCCGCGGGCTGTGTTCCCTCCAGCGTAATAATTAAGCACCTTACCCATTTAAACACTCCTTCCGCTGCAACCATTTTGCTTTCCATGTAGCCTATGCTTTTTAAGGATCTTGGGTGAATGCCTATGGGTAAATAGACAAACAAAAACAAGCCCATGTTTAACGAGCAATATCTGCCAAGGAAAGAATTATTTTCGAACATCGGAAAAATGAGAACCAATGACTTGTTGTAAATCTTGTGGAGAGAGCTCAATTTGGTAACCGATTTTGCCTGCACTTACCACGAGTGTTTCAAGCTGCTCCGCTTCAATATCAATAATCGTTGCATACTGTTTCTTCATTCCAAGTGGCGAGCAACCGCCACGAATATAACCTGTATATTTTTGAATATCCTTGACAGGTAGCATTTCGACCTTCTTTTCTCCTACAGCTTTTGCTGCCTTTTTCAAGTCAAGCTCAGCTTCTACCTCAATAATAAATACGTACAATTCCTTTGATGCTCCCTGAGCAACTAGAGTTTTGTACACTTCTTTCGGGTCTTTGTTAATTTTTCCCGCAACGGAGACTCCATCAATCTTTCCGTCTTTATTGTCGTAAGCATGCATGGTATAGGCAATCTTTTTTTGATCCAAAATCCGCATTGCATTCGTTTTAACTCCTGCCATTAAGCTTCCTCCATTTGGTCTTTTCTTTATTTTACCGATAAGACTTCCTCTCGAGCAATCAAACAGGTGTTTTAAAAATCAGGATTATTTTTATTTTAAAGGGAAAAATACGGATATTATTGTACTTTTAGGAGGATTTGCTATGCCGAATAATTCATTGCCTCAATTTCCCCAAGCCTATTGGATTGGAAGTGCCGAGCTTCCAACCTTTCCAAAACTACAGGAGGACATCCATACAGAAGTAGCGATCATTGGTGGAGGGATGACTGGAATTACCTCCGCGTATCTCCTCGCAAAAGAGGGAAAAAAGGTTGTTCTCCTTGAGGCTGGCCGCATCCTGAATGGGACTACAGGACATACAACCGCAAAGGTGACCGCACAGCATGGGGTTGTTTATGGTGAACTACTCAACCACTTTGGAAAAGAACAGACTCAAGCTTACTATCAAGCGAATACTGAAGCGTTGCAATTTATTAGAAACCTAGTACAGGAACAACAAATAGACTGTGATTTTTCAGACGAAGATGCTTATCTTTTTACCAATTCGCAACAGGAAATGCAGAAATTAATTAATGAATACGATGCCTATGAAAAGTTAGATATTGAAGGCCGGGAATATGTAACTTCCATTCCGATTCCTGTTGAGCACAAGGCAGCCATTGTAATGAGGAATCAAGCTCAATTCCATCCGCTGAAATACTTGAAGCATCTAGTGGAGGAAATCACTAAAATGGGCGGGCAAATCTATGAGAATACAGCTGCTGTCGATATTGAGGAAGGAAATGAACCTCGCGTGACCACTAGAGATGGTTTTAAAGTTAGCTGTCAGCATATGATTGTCAGTACTCATTATCCTTTCTATGATGTAAAAGGGTTCTACTTCTCAAGATTGTCGATTTCCCGTTCCTATATCCTTGCTGTTAAAACAGAAAAGGAATTTCCTGGTGGTATGTACATTAATGTTGAACAACCTACTCGTTCCCTGCGTTATACGAACATTAACGGCGAGAAGGTTGTACTCTTCGGCGGAGATCGCCATAAGACTGGTCAAGATAAAAACACCCATCAGCATTATGAGGCCCTTGAAACCTTTGCAGCAGAGACATTCGGGATCAAGGAAATTCCTTACCGCTGGTCCGCACAGGATCCTGCTACCCTGGATAAGATTCCTTATATTGGGAACTATTCGGCGACGCTCTCAAATATTTATGTGGCAACGGGTTATCGTAAATGGGGCATGACTAATAGTACAGTAGCCGCTCATTTGATGACCGATATGATTTTAGAAAGAGATAACCCTTATAAAGAGGTGTTTGATCCAAGCCGCTTCCACGCTGATCCAGATGTGAAAAAGTTTTTATCAACGAATGCACAGGTAGCAAAAGAGCTTGTTGAAGGAAAGCTTGAGCAACCAACCACGCGCCCAGAAGATTTGGGAAACAATGAAGGTGCCACCGTCATGGTGAACGGAGAGCGTGCTGGTGCTTATCGTGATGAAAATGGCGAACTTCACCTTGTTGATACGACTTGCACACATATGGGCTGTGAGCTTGAATGGAATAATGGCGACCGCTCTTGGGATTGCCCATGCCATGGTTCCCGTTTTTCCTATAAAGGAGAAGTGTTAGAAGGACCAGCAGAAACACCGTTAACTCAACTTTCGGAGAATGGGTGATTAGAGCTCTCCTATTTGGTAAGTATAGTATAAGCATTGAAACAGCTTCACTGTTTCCATACTTGCTAATATATCCTGAGTATGGGCTTTGACTGGGGCTCTCAGTGCCGATAATTGGTATTAAACCTTGAGTATGAGCATTGACTGGGGCTCTCTGCTCCCATACTTGCTATTGAACCTTGAGTATGGGCTTTGACTGAGCCTCTCTGTTCCCATACTTACTATTAAACCCTGAGTATGGGCATTGACTGGGGCTCTGTGTTCCCTTACTTCCTAATAATTCCTAAGTATGGGAACTAACAGAGCCCCTCGAACCCATACTCGGTAAGAATTTTACTGTCCAAGCTTTCGGAACTGCCATCAGGCAATTTGGCTGTTCTCGCTTATTGATTCGGCATCCGAGTAACTAGGCACTTTCAATTGAGCTTTCATCCTAATAAAAATCCCATGGTCAATTATGAGCCACGGGATTTTTCCTGTTCCTCTATTAATGTTTTATGTATCCAGATTGCTGCCTGCGAGCCATCCCCCATTGCAATCGTAACTTGTTCCGAATGAGCTACGACATCTCCAGCCGCCCAGACATGCTCAACATTGGTCATCTTTGTGCGTGGGTCAACTAAAATGTGTTTATTCTTATGGAGTTCAACCCCAAGCTGCCGTGCTAACTGCGATTTCACTTCATTCCCAGCAAAGGCAACAAAGCCACGTTCCGCCTTTAACTGATCCCCACCTTCTAGGGTAACACCTTTGAAGTCTGGACCATCGGTCAGGACGTTTGCAATTGGTGAATGAATCACCTCAATCTTCTTTTCCTTTAACTTAAAAAGTAAATCCTCATCTACTTCCTTTTGTTCGTGGTTCACATAGACTATCTTGTCGGTCCAATAATTAAGCATTAGAGCCATATTAGCACCGGTATTCCCCGATCCCATTACAATGGTCTTTCGGTCAGAAACCTCATATCCATCACAATCGGGGCACACATAAACACTGATTCCGAGACAAGGCTGAAGCTCAGGAAAAGGTGGAAGTCGATCAACGATTCCAGTTGAAAGAAGCAATCGCCTCGCATCGAAGCGCTCCCCACTTTCCGTTTTCACCATAAACCCACTGGGAATCTTTTCAACCAGCGCCGCACGGTCAGCCGCAAACCGTACTCCTAGCCTTTTCGCATGTTCTTGCCCAATGCTTCGTAGCTCAGGTCCACTAACGCCATCTGGATAGCCCAGAACGTTGTGATAGCTCTGACAAATTGTAGACCGCCCGTCATTTGCATCAATGACAAGAACCTTATGCTTATACCTACCAAGCTGAATCGCCCCCTGCAAGCCAGCTATTCCTCCTCCGATAATGATGCAATCATAAAGCAAACCCGTCACCTTCCTATTATGTCTTCTAGTTACACAATCATATTATGTATTTTGATTATGATTCGCTTTGTAGGGTGATTTATACAGAATTTAGAGGGCGGTATCGATACAAAGATCTTTTTTTACTATTCCTTCGAAACCTTTCCAACACTTGAAAGCATTTTGTTTAACAAGAAAAACTGCGCCCCAATAAGACGCAGCTTCTTCTTAGTTTTTATTATTTTTGTTGTTGTTCCCTTTATTTGAGTTTTTCTTGCCGTTATTCTTCTTTAACTCGACTTCATACGTAAAATCAACAGAATTCTTCTGATCAGCTGGTGCTGCATAAGAAGTAATCATGTAGTTATTGCCATCTTTAAAGAGCTGACGTAATTGTAGTGCGTTTTCTTCAGTTACATTGAATGGGTCTACTGTGATTACCTTGTAGTTTGTTTTCGCACCTTTTTTGTTGCCAACTTCCCTTTCATTGATGAATGTGACTGTGTACTCAACATAGTCCTCAAAAACTTCACTTAATGACTTAAACTCATCAATAGAGCTGCCGTCATTGCTATAACCGATTTCTGGAATTTCAATATTATCCACGAACCAACCTGAGTCAGTATGACCCCAGTCCGTTAAGTAACGGAATGAAACCAATACCTTTTGGCCAGCATATTCACTTAAGTCAAAGCTTTCACTACTCCACTCTTTCACGTTTCCTGTAAATCCTGGAACATTCTCTTTAATCTTAGGATAGCCTTCTTCAACAACATCGGAACGAGTATTTTTGTTTTCTAGACTTGTCCAAGTTTGGCCATTATCTGTTGAAACTTGAACTGCCCCAAAGTCCCATTGCTCTTCAATATCAAGGTAATGGTCGAAGTTAAGTGTAGCAGAACCCACACTGCTTAAATCAGCTTCTAGAATTAAGTGGTTATCCGCTTCATCGCCTTCATTTCCCCAAAGTACTTTATTTGATGTATTTGTAGGATCTGCAACAGACTCCCACTGTGTTCCTAAGAAATCAACACCATCAAAAGAGATTCCTCTGATTTTATCTTGGAATTCAAGTTGTTTGAAATCCCCACCCCATGCTGGAACGCCGTCTTTCTCGTAGGTTAACGCTTTTTCATAATCAACTGTTTTTCCACGCTCTGTACCCTCACTATCAACTGGTAAAGCACGAAGGTCAACACTATCAATATCGTAAATCCCCTTGCCTACGCGATCGCTATCAATGGCAAGAGCTGTAATAAAGTTTTGATAAACCTCCGTAAACGTCATATCAATATTATGCTTTGCAAAAGTTTCTTCAATACTATCAATACTATTTGTTTCACTAACGGCCAAATCACGAATAAATTCCTGTCCAAACTTGTCATTTAAATACGTTGTAAACAATTGAACCTGTCCATAATCAGCAATGGTTTCTGGCCCTGTTTCTGCCCCTACATGATCATCCCAAAGTGTCAAAGAGTTTTCAGGATGGTCTAGATAAAAATTGATTGAGCTAGCATCAAGTCCATATCCACCTAGATACTCAGAGAAAGTGGACATCCCTTCATTAAGCCAAGTTTCTTCGTCCCCATCATTATCGGCATGAATCAAGTGCTGAAGCTCATGAATGGTTGTCCCAAAGAATGTGCTCTCAAGACGTGTTTCCCAGCTATTTGTATCAATGGTAATAATGTTACGGTCAATATAGTTTTCTAGAGTTTGCCAGAAGAAACCAGCAACGAAGAATGGATAAGATGGATTATAATACCCCTCGTCCTTCACATTATCGACAAGCATAATGACTTTATCGCTGCCTTCATAATATCCCTCAGGAAGACCTACCATCCCTGGAAGCGGTGAATTAGAGCCATCTAGTGGGTCTGGAGTTCCAAAGAAGCCCGTTGCCTTTGGATAGATATTGCTATCGAATTCATCACGAAGCTTATCGACTTGTTCTTGGGTGACAACATGTGCAGGACGTGTATCTCCTGGCTCATTAAACCCGAGATCATTAGCAACCCAAATCTCAACATTCTCTCCCACACTACGTAAAGTAAATTCCTTAAAAGCTAACTCTCTATCAAGGAACAACTTTGTCCCACCGTCATATGTAAAGGTACTATCAGCTGCTGAAGATTTAGTACTTACACTTTCATCAAAATTAATCCCCTCAGCCTGCTTCTTTAAATCAGCCTCAGCTTTCTTCAAAAAGTTTTCATCTTGCGAGAGTCGATTCAACTGCCCATCAATATCCACACGATCGCCATAGCGCTCGACATCCCATTTAGGTGTCGTTGCAGCCTCAGCTTTATTTGTTGGTACTACTGTAGGCGCAAGCAAAGATAAAGCTAGTGCACCTGTGGAAAGAATCGATAGTAATTTCTTTTTCTTCATGGTTGTGTCCCCTTTCGAGTTCCGAAATAAAAGTAAATAAATCGTAACATATACAATATTCAGAAAACAGCGACGTTATGACTATATTAAAATTTTAAGTTTCTACAAAATAACCAGACTTTCTGCAATAATTACAGGATAAAAGTCCCGATTTATGCATGGTTCGTTTAAACTCCATTAAATCACGCTCATTTCGTAGGTTTTTTTACCTATCTACTCGACAAATGAATTCAAATATTTCTAAAACCTTTAAAGGTGGCTTCTCCTGAAAAATCCTTACTATATGGAAATGATAAGAAATCCGCCCTTTTGTGATAAACTATTTCTATTAAATCACTAGGAGTGGATAACGCATGAGATCAGAAATCATGGAAAGATTTATTTCCTATGTAAAAGTAGATACGCAATCTGATGAAAGCAGCGAAACCTGTCCTTCAACACCAGGACAATTGGTCTTAGCAAATCAATTAGTAGACGAACTAAAATCCATTGGCATGGAAGATGTGACCATCGATGAAAATGGTTACGTGATGGCTACGCTTCCTGCAAACACCGATAAAGATGTCCCAACAATCGGCTTCCTTGCCCATGTTGATACGGCGACTGATTTTACCGGGAAAAATGTGAATCCACAAATCGTCGAAAACTTTGATGGAAAAGACATTGTCTTAAATGAAAATCAGAAGATTGTCCTTTCAACGAAAGAATTCCCAGAGCTTCCTCAATACAAGGGACATACTTTGATTACAACAGATGGGACCACCCTTCTCGGCGCGGACAACAAAGCTGGGGTTGCTGAAATCATGACAGCAATGAACCACCTAATTCAGCATCCTGAAATCAAACATGGCCGCATTCGTGTTGCGTTTACACCAGATGAGGAAATTGGCCGAGGACCACATCGCTTTGATGTCAAAGCCTTCGACGCTACATACGCCTATACTATGGATGGCGGACCACTGGGGGAGCTTGAATATGAAAGCTTCAATGCTGCTGCCGCTAAAATTACCATCAAAGGGAAAAACGTTCACCCTGGGACAGCAAAAGGAAAAATGGTGAATTCTGCAAAAATTGCCATGGAGTTAAACAGTCGCCTTCCTGCTGAAGAAGCACCTGAACATACTGAGGGATATGAAGGATTCTACCATCTTATCTCGTTCAATGGGGATGTGGAAGAAACGAAACTAGCCTACATTATCCGTGACCATGACCGTGAAAAGTTTGAAGATCGAAAAGCAACGATTGCTTCCATTGTGGATGATCTTCAAAAAGTCTATGGCCAAGATCGCATCGTTCTTGAAATGAATGATCAATACTACAATATGAAAGATAAAATTGAACCGGTAAAACATATCGTTGACCTTGCCCACGAAGCAATGGTGAACCTCGGTATTCAACCGATTGTTAAGCCAATCCGTGGTGGTACAGACGGTTCTCAACTAAGTTATATGGGACTACCTACACCAAATGTTTTTACTGGTGGGGAAAACTATCATGGCCGTTATGAATACATTTCCGTTGATAATATGGAAAAGGCGGTAAATGTCATTCTTGAAATCGCTAAGCTTTGCGAAGCGAAGGCATAAGAAAAAGGCTGACTCTAAATGGAATCCATTGGAGTCAGCCTTTTCATTTTAAAAATAAAAAACATAGATAAGCAAAGCTAATAGTATTCGATAAATCGCAAAGGGGATTAGCTTTATTTTATTAATCAGTTTTAAAAAGAACCGAATCGAAACAATTGCAAAAACAAAGGCTGTAATAAAACCTGCAATAAAGAATGGCAACGCCTCAATCGAAAAGTACTGCCAGTTTTTCACAAGCGACAGCAGACTTGCTCCTGCCATAATTGGTACCGCCATGATAAAGGTAAAATCTGATGCGGCACGGTGACTCATCCCAAGCAGAACGCCTCCAGAAATGGTGGAGCCTGAGCGGGAAAAGCCCGGCCATAACGAGAAGCATTGAATGAGTCCAACGGTAAATGCCTGTTTATAGCTAATTTGGTCAACACTTTCTACCGTAGGAGTTTTCTTGCGGAATAGATCCGCAAAAATCATAAAAATTGCCCCAATGACCAATCCAACAATGACCGTAGAAAGTGAGAACAAGTGCTCATCGATATAATCCTCAAAAAGCACTCCAAGAATTCCAGCCGGAAGCAACCCAACGATGACTTGAGTTAACTTCAAACGGCCTTCTTTGCTTTCTGTCTTCTTAGCCCCTAACCCTAGCATTTCCACAAACCGTTTCCTAAAAATAATGACGACTGCCAAAATCGAACCTAGTTGGATGACGACCTTGAAGGTATTGGCTGTATATTTCCCGAGGAATTCTTGGGATTGAAGCCACATATCATCAACAATGATCATGTGACCTGTTGAAGACACTGGAGCAAACTCTGTTAGCCCTTCCACCATTCCTAGAATTATGGCCTTTATAATATCAAAGAACTCGATCATTTTTTGTTTCTACCTCATTTGCTATTTTCTAATGGTGCAACTACTGAAGGCTTTCTAGGGTAATCGTCACTTTAAACAAATCTCCATCTACATCAATGTCCATTTCCCCTTCATGGAGATCAATGATTGATTTGGCAATTGCGAGTCCCAAGCCGGAACCCTCTGTATTCCTAGATTCATCGCCACGCTTGAACCGTTCATACAGTTCGTCCACATTCTCGCTTAATTCGTATTTGGTGACATTTTTAAACGTAATGCACGACTCACCATCATTCTGTTTTAACGTGATATACACCCGTGTGTTTTCTAATGAATATTTAAGGATATTTCCAATCAGATTATCAAACACTCTCCAAAGCTTCTGCCCATCTACCATAGCATAAACTGCCTTTTCTGGAGTTGCAATACGCAATTGTAATCCTGCGTTTTCAAGTGCTCCATTGTGTTCGGCAAGTGCCTGCTGTAATAGCTGAACCAAGTCCACTTTTTCCTTTACAAGTTCTACACTGCCACTCGCCATTTTGGATGCCTCAAACAGATCATCAATCAACACCTTCAATCGCTTAGACTTGCGGTCAATGATTTCAATATAGGCCGCACGGTCGGCCTCAGACAGTTCAGGCGTCTTTAAAAGCTCACTATACGTGATAATCGACGTTAACGGTGTACGCAAATCATGGCTAACGTTTGTAATCAGCTCTGTTTTTAACCGTTCACTTTTGGCTTGTTCGGTTTTCGACTGTTTTACTCCATGCTTAAGGATATTGATATTTCCTGCTAGCCTAGCCAGAATGCTTTTCCCTTTTACAGGTAAATCTGCTCCTAATCTTCCTGAAGCAAGCTCATCTGTATTCGCGACAATTTTATTAAAATAACCAGTGAATTTCATAATCACAATTAACGCAATTATACCAGTTACTAATAGTACTCCAAGGACCAACACAAATACTGGTTCAATGACAACAATCACAATACTTGCACCTAATAAAAAGACAAAACTTAAGAGAATGGTCATTTGCATCCCTATGCTACGATTTAGGAAGAACTCCTTCAACAGCAAATAGAATTTACTTACTAAGCTTTGCTTCCATTCGTGCCGAAGCTGTTCCCCGTTTTTCCATTGTGGGTCGGTACCCTCTGGCCAATCCCTTAATAGCCATTTTCCTTGGAAGAGTAATGTAAACGCCAAAATACTAGCAATCAGGATGGCAACGACCTCATCACCTAATTCAAAATATAGCATACTGTCACTGATTAAGAAGAAACTAATTAACACCAAAATAGCGGTAATTCCTATTAAAATTGCCCTGACGTCAAGTGGAATCCGTGCATAATAGTTTACCAACTTCCGTTCTTGCTCCACTGGAATGCTAGCCCATCTCCTAAGAAACCAACTCAGTAAAAGCGCAATTATACTAGTAGATACAAACACTAGCATTACGATTTGTCGTTTCTCGTAGTCCTTAGCCCAACCAGCCACGACATTGTTTGCTGACTTTGTTTTCGGGACTCCAATGACCCCCTCAAAGGTCTGTCCTTTATACACATCTAAAATCACATCATTATATTCACCATAAACAAAGTTCTCATTCCCTGTTAGATATCCAGAACCTTTGCTAGGGTAATACTGAATAAAATTCGTATTTTGCTTATTTAGAAGCTCCTCAACAGGCTTATCCTCTACCCCCGCTAGATTTGTAATCACCTCTCCACTCTTCGTATTTTTTAAATAATATTTAAATGAGTCTTCGTATATTAGAAAATGACTTCGATACCCCTCAATTTGATGAAAATACTGATCTAGTTGTTCTTCCTTCTCTTTCACAATCTTTGCACGCACATGATCGTCATTCTTAAAGTTTTCGGTGATGTCTGCAATTTTCTTATCACGCTCTTCTCGGTACACATCTGCTATATCTTTATTTGCCTCTTCTGCTTCCTCAATCCGATAACGATACTGCTCTTCAATATTCGCAATTTGGCTAGCTAAATCCCCATAGCGCGTGCGATGTTCTTCAATCTCTTCGGCACTAACTGTTATAGCTTTCTTTACCTCTTCCTTCGGCAAATTCTTTAATTCAAAGATCCCTAAAAGGTCGACAAACTGATAATATTCCTGCCGAAACTCTTCCGTTTCATAATAATTTTTATAATAGTTTCCACCCGATGTAACTGTCATGAAAATACCACTTATGCCATATGTGAGTAAAAAAATAAATACAAATAACTTGATAAACTTATTTCTCGATTTTGTAGCCAATTCCCCATACCACCTTTAAGTACCTTGGATTTTTCGGATCAATTTCTATTTTTTCACGAATCTTTCGGATGTGGACTGCAACCGTGTTTTCTGCATTGATGCCTGGTTCTTTCCACACCCGTTCATAAATTTCATCTATGGAAAATACACGGCCTGCATTTTTCATTAACAGTTCCACGATACGGTATTCAATCGGTGTTAGCTTGACTACGTCCCCGTTGACAGTAACTTCCTTTGCAGTAGGGTCAATCGTCAGCCCGTGTAAATCAATGACCTTGTTGCCCCCTTCGAACGTCCCTAAGGTCACATACCGTCTCAACTGTGACTTTACCCGGGCAATTAATTCAAGTGGATTGAAAGGCTTAGTTACATAATCATCCGCGCCCACCTGGAGGCCGAGGATTTTATCGGTATCTTCACTTTTCGCGCTCAGCATGATGATAGGAATGTTTTTTTCTTCACGAATTCTAAAAGCAGTGGAGATTCCATCTAAACGTGGCATCATAATATCAAGCACGATCAAATGAATGGTCTGCTCATTTAATATTTCAATTGCCTCAATTCCATCCTTAGCCTTCATTACCGTGATCCCCTCATTTTTAAGGTAAATCTCGATTCCATCACGAATTTCCTTGTCATCATCTACTACCAAAACTTTATATGTAGCCATGGTCCACTCTCCTGTCATCAACCTTGTCTTTATTGTAAACAGCAAATCTTAATGAAAGCTGACTATTTTTCTTAAGACTTTCTTAAGATTGGGGATTGTTTTTGGGGGAATTCACTCTTTAAGGGGTATGGTGTCTTCATTCGGACTGAGAATTTCCTTTTTTAGTTGAGGCTTTCCGTGAATGCAGCCCTTATTCTGACTCCATTTCTGTTTTTCTACCTGGGACTGTCCGAACCTAACCCTCATTCGGACACAAGCTACCTTTTTCAGCCTTGAACTGTTCTATAGATTAAATTTCACCCACCAGAGTGATTTTTTGTACAAGTCATTAATAGGATAGGGTATATATCTTAATGTAAAGGATTTGGAGCAAAATGGGGTTATTGATTATTTTAGTGTTGGTCTTATTTTTACCGTTTACTGTGCAAAAAGTTGAGCGGAATTTAGAAGTTTTTTTATTTGTAATGGGGCTTGCTGCGGCAACCGTCAGTGGGATTATGGATGCAAACTTAATGAAAAAGGCACTCGTTGACCCCATTAAGATTACCACCGCTGTATTGGTGGCAGGGCTACTCACGAAATGGCTGCATGTCCAGCTTGAACGAACAATTCAAACCTTAAGTAGAGCATTGTCACCACGCATATTTGCAGGCTTAACGGTGATGATTTTAGGACTTGTTTCGAGTTTGATCACAGCCATTATCGCGGCCATTATTCTCGTGATTATCGTAAATGTGCTCCCGCTGAATCGTGAATCTCGGGTTCGTTTTACGATTATTGCCTGTTTCTCTATTGGCCTTGGGGCGGCGTTAACGCCAATTGGGGAACCGTTATCGACCATCACTGTTGGAAAATTAAATCAAGACTTCTTTTATTTATTAAAACTAATTGGGCCAGAAGTTGTCACGGCAATCGTAGTATTTGGGATTTTAACGATGTTTTTTGTGAATCCCCGGAAGAATGCAAAAGGGTTGGATATAGACCAGCGCCCAGAAAGTTACAACCACATTTTAATCCGGTCGGTAAAAATTTACCTGTTTGTTATGGGGTTAACATTTCTTGGGAATGGATTTGAGCCTTTCATTACAACCTATATTCTTGATTTGCATCCTACCACTTTATATTGGATCAATATGATTTCAGCCATCTTAGACAATGCGACGCTCGCCGCTGCCGAGATTAGCCCGGCAATGGAGGCAGATACCATTAAAGCCATTTTGCTTGGTCTGCTCATAAGCGGTGGCATGCTCATTCCAGGAAACATTCCGAATATCATCGCAGCGGGAAAGTTAAATATTACCAGTAAGGAATGGGCCCAGTTCGCTGTGCCGCTTGGCTTAAACACCATGGCCATTTACTTTCTTGTTTTATTTGTCTTTTATTAAGCACGGTTGCATTGCTCCAGGAAGACCGTAAACGCAGGTAGTCCAGGGCACACCCAGAAGAGCTTACATCCCAATTAAAATAAGTCATTTTGAAATTGGTTAATTTTCGAAAATAACTCTTGAATAAACTCATAAAAAATCACTTCCGTCGGAAGGAGTTTTCGTTCACTCGGAATTATAATTCCAACCGTACGGGTAATATTGGGCTTCACCAACCTTTTTTTTACCGTTAACCTTGGCAAACTATCTACTAAGGTAATTTCCGGGATAAGGGCAATTCCTAGACCGGCAGATACCAGCCCTTTAATCGCGTCAATATCTTTTCCTTCGAAGTTTACCGTAGGTTGAAAGCCGTGCTGCTCACAAGCATCCACAATCATATCATGCAAAACAAACCCCTTCGGAAAGAGAATAAACGAATCATTCCGAAGCTGATTTAACTCGATATATGGGAGCTCTGCTAAAGGATGATTAGTGGGCAGTAAGGCTACGATTTTTTCTGTAAACAACGTTTTCCCCGTGACCTTTTTCTCGTGTTTTGGCACTGGACCTATTAAAGCTAAGTCAAATTCCCCTTTAACCACACCTTCAACTAACTCATGATAAGAACCTTGATTCAATTGAAATTTTACATTGGGAAATTGTTCACGAAAGGCTGAAACAGTTGTTGGAAGTGTATACGCAGCCAAACTACTCGGGAAACCGATACGAACGGTTCCGCGCTCTGGATCAAGGTAGTCTGAAATTTCACCCTTAGCATTTTCAATCACCTTTTTCACTTGTTCCATATGCTCTAAAAAGCTCCTACCAATGGGGGTTAATCGAACATTACGCCCTTCTCTAATAAACAGCTCGACCCCAAGCTCTGCTTCTAGGTTAAAAATTTGTCTACTCACTGCAGACTGCGCCACATGTAAGTTTAGGGCGGCCTCCGTTACATGTTCACGCTTGGCAACTTCGATAAAATATTCAATTTGTCTTAGCTCCATTTGTCCCACCTCCCTGTTTATCATCTCACATCGGCATTGTTTTCATCTACTATTTATATTGATTAGATTGGATAATAGTTTTATAATTCTGCATATTGAAAACCTAAAAAGTTCCCTAATGGATCCTATACATACTTTTTATAAAACAAGGGAGGAATACCTATATGGCAATGATGATTAACAATACCTCAACACCGGAAATGCAAGCAGCAGAAAAATACGTAAATGAAGTATATGAAGCAGTCAAAAAACGTAACCCCCACGAGTATGAATTCCACCAGGCAGCAAAGGAAATTTTCGACTCACTTGTCCCTATTTTCGCCAAATACCCCAAATATATCGAACACAATATTTTAGAAAGAATTTCAGAACCTGAGCGAATGATTACTTTCCGTGTTCCATGGGTTGATGACCAAGGAAACGTTCAAGTAAACCGTGGTTTTCGAGTTCAATTCAGTAGTTCGATTGGACCGTATAAAGGCGGTCTGCGCTTCCACCCTTCTGTAAATGCAAGTATTATCAAGTTTCTTGGTTTTGAACAGGTCTTTAAAAACTCTTTAACAGGCTTGCCAATTGGCGGCGGTAAAGGCGGTTCTGACTTTGATCCGAAGGGCAAGTCAGATGGAGAAGTGATGCGCTTTACACAAAGCTTTATGAGTGAACTATATCGTCACATTGGTCAAGATATTGATGTACCTGCAGGAGATATTGGTGTTGGTGCACGAGAAATCGGCTACCTATTTGGACAATACAAGAAAATCCGCGGTGGCTATGAAGCAGGTATTCTAACAGGGAAAGCACCTATTTATGGCGGTAGCCCAGCACGTCCAGAAGCAACAGGCTATGGAACAGTGTATTTTGTAGAAGAAATGCTTGCGGATAAAGGAATGGGCTTTAAAGGCAGCACCGTGGTTGTTTCTGGGTCAGGAAATGTCTCTATTTATGCGATTGAAAAGGCCTACCAGTTAGGAGCACAAGTAATCGCTTGTAGTGACTCAGATGGTTATGTGTACGATCCAAATGGAATCAACCTCGATACGGTTAAACGTTTAAAGGAAGTAGAAAGAAGACGTATTAGTGACTACGTATTAGAGCATCCACAAGCCGAGTTCTACGAAGGATGCACAGGCATTTGGTCCATTCCATGTGATATCGCCTTACCTTGTGCGACTCAAAATGAAATTGACGAAGCTTCTGCTAAGACATTGGTAGAAAATGGTGTAAAGGCAATCGGTGAGGGCGCTAATATGCCATCTACTTTGGAAGCCATCGAAGTATTCCTAGAAAATAAGGTACTATTCGGACCAGCCAAAGCCGCTAATGCCGGTGGTGTAGCTGTATCTGCGCTTGAAATGTCACAAAATAGCATGAGATTGACTTGGACTTTTGAAGAAGTCGATGAAAAGCTACAGAATATCATGAAAACCATTTACCAGAACAGCGTGCAAGCTGCAGAAGAGTTTGGTCAACCTGATAACCTTGTCATGGGTGCCAATATCGCTGGTTTCATTAAAGTAGCCGACGCGATGATTGCTCAAGGTGTAATCTAATTTAAAACAAAAGGGTGAATCCATTTGGATTTCACCCTTTTTTGCTTTCTACCCAAGTTTTTTTATAAAACAAACCTTTAAATAATCGCCTTCTGGAAAGGAGTTTATTGCCCTAAAGTCCTCCGGTAATGAAAACTCTTCAATAATACGAAACTGTTCATTGCATTCTTTAAAGGCCGTTTTAATAAATCCCTTAAACTTATTCATGTCAAAGTTGCTAGCGTTTGTAGAAGCAACAATAACACCGTTTTTCTCCGTAATCGCAATCGCTTCTTTTAGCAAATCTTTATAATCCTTCTCAGCACTAAAAACAAACTTCTTAGATCGTGCAAAGCTCGGGGGGTCAAGGATAACCAGGTCAAACTTAAGGTTTTTCTTTCCTGCGTACTTAAAGTACTTGAAAACATCCATGACAAGGATATCTTGCTTCTCGACATCGATCTTGTTGATGCTAAATTGTTCTTGTGTTTTCGGTAGGCTCCGGTTTGCCAAGTCCACACTGGTCGTTTTTGTGGCTCCTCCTAGGGCTGCTGCAACCGAGAAAGCCCCTGTATAAGAAAAGGTATTCAGCACCGTCTTCCCTTTGGCATATTGGTCACGAATCGTCCTCCGAACGTCCCGCTGGTCAAGGAAGACACCCACCATGGCACTTTCATTGAGGTAAACAGCATAGTTCATTCCATTTTCCTTTACAATCAGAGGAAACTCTCCCCGTTCACCTGTAACAAAATCATCTTCTTCAATGTATTGGCCTTTTGTATCAAAGCGCTTTTTCTGATAAATCCCCTTGAATTCCACCAATTCTTTTAATGCACCAATAATATGTTCCTTAAATGTGTAGATCCCTTGGCTGTACCAATGGATCAAGTAATAGCCAGCATAGTATTCAATGGTTACCCCGCCAATGCCATCGCCTTCCCCATTAAAAATTCGGAAAGCTGTTGTATCTGGATTTTCATAAAAATGCTGTCTTCGTTGAATGGCTTCATGAAGTTTTTGTTTAAAGAAAGGCTGATTAAATTGCTCTTGTTCGTTTCTACTTAATATCCAACCATAGCCTTTATTTTGTTTCCCGTAATATCCTTTCGCGAGAAACTGATTCCGTTCATCTACGAGCCTCACAACCGCCCCTTCTTCTTTCACATCATCCAAATTCAGAATAGCTTCTTTAAAAAGGAGCGGATATCCGCTTTTAAACCTCTTCTCATACTTTGATTTAACTTTTAAACGATATTCCATTAGTTCCGTCCCATCTATATAGGTTTATTTGCCATTATACCGTTTTAAACGTATATATAAAACTTCCGGCAGTTGTTAAAAAGCTTTTTATGTAAATATTATTGTTTGATTCCTAACGCAACAAAGTTTTGGACAATTGCTAAAAAAAAGACCACCTATCTTTTAATAGGTAGCCTGTCTTCACTTAAAGCTAAATCACTTTACTTATTCATTAATGTTAAAAACCCACCAAGAAGATCATCGGGGTCCTCGTCTTCATCCTCATCTGAATTGGTTTCATCCACTGAAGATGCCTGTTCCTGTAACGCTGATTCCCAATCAAAGTCCATCAGATCGTCCTCAAAGGTGTCTGGCTTCGTCTCGTCTGCATTGGATACTTCTTCTACCTTAGCAGGCATTGACTCCTCCTGGAACCCCTCCTGAAGATATAAGGCCTCATCTATGTCAAGGGCTTTACTGTTTAAAGTAGCTAGAATGGCAGCTGCCCGAACTGGATCAGCAAGCAATTGATAGACAATAGTTCCTAACATTGCTTCAGAATGAGAATGCTTTAACCAGTTACGCTGTTCTTTGCTCAGTTGTTTTGGAAGGGGGATTGTAACCGTTTCTTTTTCCTTTGCAAGGGTGTTTCCGACACCCTCAATAGCAAATTCAGCTATCTTACTAGAAAAATTCCGTTTCTCCGTTTCCTTAAGCCTCTGTAACTGCCTTAAGATGTGGTCAGGGGTATCGGAAGGGAGGCGGAAGGTAATCGCCTGCCCCCTCTGGATGCGAGTCATTCCCTTTTTATCCATGAAATCACCTTATCATCTTACTTATTTGAAGATTGCTTAACAGGTTCTTTGGCTGCTTTGTTGTTTGCCTTCTCTGCTTTACGAACAAAGTCAGAGATTAATTTGTAGTAAGCATTTGCCATCATCCAGATGCTTTCCTTCTCATCTTCGAAAAACTCAATATTGTAGCCATCTAAATTATTATTAAGCGTCTTAATATACTCCTTAAGGACCATAGAACCACCACCAACAAAGTAGCAAATCTCTGTTTGTGAGTTCTTTTGCCAAACATTACGCAGATGACGGTATTGTTTCTTTGCCAAATCGACTAAAATTCGGTCCGTAATGTCATGAACACTTGTACGGCTACCTCTCACCATAATATGATTACGATCATTTTTTCTAGTAATAATGTCTACAACGTCACGGCGGCTATCTAACTCCACCCCATGTTTTGATCTAATTTCTTCTCGAATCGCCTCTAAAGCTTCAGCTACACCAAGGTTAAAGCCCTGTGCCTTATCATCATCCACGTTTCGACTTTTTATGACAGCGATATCTGTAGATAATCCACCAATATCCTGAATCAAAATGTTTTTATCAATTAAATCACGGTTAATGATGTTTAACTCATTGTCCATTACTAGATTAATATATGCTGCAAAACCTTCTGGGTAGACTTTTACTTGGTCAAATTTAATATTTACCTTTAATCCTTGATATTTAGGAGTAACCAAGAACTCCACTTGATGGACAGAACCTAGTAGTTGTGAGCGGTAGCCCACATCTTTTCCTTCTTTTACTTCACGCAATGGAAGTCCTGTTCCTAATGTATAGTTCGCATCTACTACATTATTATTTCTTTTAAAAATAGAAGCATTTTCTTCGCGTACAGCATCCAATGCTAGAGTTGCAAATAGCATAACAAGTGTTTGGTCTTCTTCAGACTTACTGCTTCCTGGATCTAGCTCACTAGCATTATCGCTTTTCGTCGCTAAGTCCCCAACACGGTAAATAACATTGTTATCCATTAGGGCAGGGGAGTGTACTCTTATATGAATACCGCTGAGTGGGTTCTTCTCATTTAAATCTTCGATTCCAATAACGGGACGGTCTGCCGTGTCTCTCGCAATTACATTCGGTATGTAAAGCTCATAATCTAGCTTTCCAAAAACTGCCTTTACAGCATCATTTCCAACGTCAACAGCACAAATTCTACTAGTACTCATTCTATCAATCCTCTCAAAAAATTTATTTCTATTAATTACATATTATTGCAAGATGTCCCATCGGTCAATCCTACTTTAGTTGTATACTTTTGTGTGTACAATAGAGACAAAAACGTATACACGTGTACAAAACTGTATACATCCTTTCAAACCAACATGCGTACACATTTGTAAACATGTAAACAGATTTGTATACATTATGTTTACATTTCGTACACATGTATACAATATTGTATACATGTAAAAAATCACTGCCACTTGGTTATAATTTAGATATGCCCTCCTCCCCTACTCGCAGTTTCGATTCTATTTATTCCAATAAGTTCGATACATACTATCCCTAATTTTCCAAATATAGTTTTTGACTAAAACCGGCTATCATATTATTATGTTAAGATATCAAGGAGGTTGTATGATGTCAGACTTTAATAAACAGAAAATTGTGGATAGTGTTCCTCAAACAGGTTTTTTTGGACACCCTAAGGGATTATTCACGTTATTCTTCACAGAATTTTGGGAACGATTTTCCTATTATGGAATGCGAGCCATCCTCGTCTTCTATATGTATTATGAAGTATCAAAAGGTGGTCTCGGGCTTGATGAATCCCTCGCCTTTTCCATCATGTCAATATACGGTTCTTTGGTTTATATGTCCGGAATTATCGGCGGTTGGTTAGCCGACCGTATCTTAGGAACATCAAAAGCCGTGTTCTATGGCGGTATTTTGATTATGTTTGGACATATCGTATTAGCGATACCAGGAAGTTTGGCAACATTCTTTATTTCTATGGTTCTGATCGTCCTAGGTACAGGTTTATTAAAGCCAAATGTGTCGAGTGTTGTCGGAGAAATTTACAGCATGGAAGACAATCGCCGTGACGCTGGATTCAGTATCTTCTATATGGGGATTAACCTAGGAGCGTTTATCTCTCCATTAATCACCGGTGAAGTAGCGAAGACGAACTTCCACTTAGGATTCGGAATTGCTGCTGTCGGAATGTTCATCGGGTTACTTGTATTTATGTTGACAAAGAAGAAGAATCTGGGTTTAGCTGGAACCATTGTCGCGAATCCGCTCTCCCCTACTGAAAGAAAAAAGGTATTCACAACGTTTGGAATTGCTTTTGTTCTCATTGCTATTTTAATTGCTATCACCATACCAGCAGGTCTTTTAACCTTTGAAAGCTTTATTGCCCTTGTTGGGATATTAGGAATTGGAATTCCAACTGCCTACTTTATTGTTATGTATCGCAGCTCTAAAACAACCGTCGAAGAGCGTTCACGACTCATTGCTTATATCCCGCTTTTCATTGCAGCTGTTATGTTTTGGGCAATCCAAGAACAAGGTTCCACCATCTTGGCTAGTTATGCAGATAAAAGAACGCAGCTCGAATTTGCAGGATTTTCAATCTCTCCTGCTTGGTTCCAGTCACTAAATCCGTTGTTTATTATTCTCTTAGCCCCTGTATTTGCTTGGTTTTGGATGAAATTAGGGAAACGTCAACCGACAATCCCACAAAAGTTTTCAATTGGTTTATTGTTTGCTGGTTTATCCTTCCTAGTCATCCTGTTACCTGCTTACTTTGGTGGCACAGATTCATTGGTTAACCCATTATGGCTTGTGTTGAGTTATTTCATTGTTGTACTCGGAGAATTATGCTTATCACCTGTAGGCCTATCAGCTACAACGAAGTTAGCTCCGGCTGCATTCTCAGCCCAAACCATGAGCCTTTGGTTTCTATCCAATGCTGCAGCCCAAGCAATTAACGCCCAATTGGTAAAATTCTATTCTCCTGCAACGGAAATGGTTTACTTTGGGGTGATAGGTGGTGCATCCATCGTCCTTTCCATTATTCTCTTTATCTTTGCACCAAAGATTCAAGGATTTATGAAAGGTGTCCGTTAAGAGAAGATAGCCTTTAAAAGAAACCAGAAGGCCAACTTCTGGTTTCTTTGTTGTTCATTATTTTTATTAAGAAATTAGTAGGATATTTTGATATGATGTCTATATTAGTCGAAATATAGGGGGACCACCATGAGCGCAAATAAAAAGAAACAAGCTCATTTCTCTAAAGAAGAAGTTCAGTCTGCTAGAAACGAAACGGCTGCTACATTAGCTATTGACAATAATACAAGGCACCACCAAAGCCTTTTCCCTTTCCTAAAACTAAAATTGACGATCCGTATTTTAACCATTGTTCTTATTCTCCTATTCATAAGTGGGCTAGGAATTTTCACCTATACAAAGCTATTTGCTGGTACCACCTATAAATCAGAATCCTTTAGTATGGTTGAAAGCGTACAAGACTTAGCTACTCTAGCTACTGCTGAGGCTTTTGTTACCACAATCATTAAAGAAGAAGATAATAAACTTTTTAATAAAGATATAAATGTCAATTTCCCTGGAACAAAGCGTACTTTGTTACTCATCGTTCCTGCTACCGTCCTAGCCGGAGTAGATTTACAGCTTGTTTCAACAGAAAACATAGAGGTAAACGAAGAAACTAAAGAAATCTCACTAAAAATTCCACATGCTCAACTTATTCAAGAGCCTTCCATTCAGATGGACAAGGTTCAAACATACTCGGAGGAAGGCCTCTTTCGAAGTGAAGTTCATTGGGACGAGGGTTTTGACCTTGCAGCAAAGGCAAAAGAACAAATAGAACACGAGGCAATTGAATTGGGTATTTTATCTAAAGCAGAGGAAAGCGCAGTTCAAGTCCTTAGCTCCTTTTTTGAACAACTCGGTTATCGCTCCACTATAAGATTTGAATAGAAAAAGGTTGTTTTCGTAAAGGTTGTTGCTAAAATCCTAAAGCCGATTTTAGCGTAAGTTCAGCTAGTTATTAAGTTTTAAATTCATTTGCAGGCTCTTTTCTCATTAGTAAACTTTTTTGTAATTCAGAATGTCCTAGAACAATGGTTTTTGCTCTTTAAATGCAACAAAATTTGAGAAAAGAGCACCAAAAAAAGACAAGTGTCTTACCTGTTTCAATCAGGAAGATGCTTGTCTTTTTTTGTCTAGTTATTTGGTATAGTTCATTAAAGAACTCAGATCTTTAACTAGAATTTGTTTATTTCCTAGGATTGAAATGAGCGCTAAGTCTTCAAATTTGCTTAATTTACGACTAATTGTTTCCCTCGTCACTCCTACATAGCTAGCAATTTCCTCGCGTGTAATGGGCAATTGAATCAGTACTCCATCCTTCTCGTTTACCCCAAACTTTTGACAAAACTCTAAGATCATTTGTGCTATGCGGACTTCTGGATCCTTTGTAGCTAGATTTTGCGCCAAATTTTCTGTATGCGCCAATCTTTTTGTTACTTCTTTTAATAATTTGATTGCGATATCAGGATGTGCAGCCATAATCGAGTCGATATCATCTTTCGTTAACATACAGATCTCCGTATCTTCAATGGCATATGCCGTAAAATTATTTACCTCCTCCGCATTGAAAAGATTCAGTTCCCCGAAGAATTCACCACATGTCATGATATCAAGGATTTGTTCTTTTCCATTCACAGTAAACTTTGAACGTTTTACCTGGCCTTTATTAATAATAAAAAGCTTATCTGACTTTTCCCCTTCATGAATAAGCGCTTGGCCCTTCTTAAACTGTTTGTGGCTAATCATCCTTGTTATTTTTATAATTTCTTTATCAGATAACGAAATAAAAATAGGAACCTTCTTAGCACAAGGTCCATGATCACTATATTGGTCACATCGTGTACAACTATGCTCTGTCATTTTTATCACCCAATAAGAAATTATTTTAATTACGAGTTTCCTAACTTAAAATATAGCATTCGCCACGTTCGTCTGGTGTGACTTAAATCACCTAGCCTAATACACAACTGCCTTTTCAAAGGAACCTGGTTAATACCACTGTTTATTTCCACTCCAGGCAACTCATACCCATCTTAAAGCGTGCCGGGTACTTTGGTGCTAGCTCCAACGCATAGCCTCCTGAGAGTCGATTCAGTTCCGTCAGGGGAGGTCCCTTCATTTGACGACCACCAGCCCTTGTTGGTGCTGAACAAGACGCTTCAGCTTTTCTTCTACTCATCGCTTTCCCTGCAGGTGGTAGCCAGGCCTTATCCTTTTACAGGGGTCTTTCTGCCTTCCATTCCAACCACAGTTTGGAAATTCAATATGTACTTTAGCACCTGAAAAAATAAAAAACACCTGACCATCATTGCCATGATCAGGTGCTCTCTAGTTAAGATGCTTGTGAGTTTAAAGATTCAGCTTGTTTCGTTTTCCTTGTAAACTTTGGATACCCTATTAAAATAGCAATCACTCCGCTAATTCCAATCAAAATAGGATAATAGGAATATTGTAAAACGGCAATTGGAGAGATCCCTGCAACTGCTGTTGCTGCAAGAATTTGCCCGCCATAAGGAATCAAACCTTGTACACTACATGAGAAAATATCCAAAAGACTCGATGATTTACGTGGGTCAATCTCGTACTTGTCTGCAATATCCTTTGCTAATGGACCTGTAATAATAATCGCAATCGTGTTATTTGCCGTAGATAAGTCTGTTACCCCAACTAAACCAGCAATCCCGAACTCTGCACCTTTTTTGGTTTTAATTTTACTTGTTGCAAGATGGAGCAAGAAATCAATGCCACCATTATGCTTAATGATTTCAACCATTCCTGCAATGAGAATCGCAAGAAAAGCAATTTCGTACATCCCCGCCATGCCTTCCCCAATACTTTGAACAACGCCCATCAGATTATAGCTGCCATCCAGTAATCCCACCCCTCCTGCAAAGACAATTCCTAATGCAAGAACAAGAAAGACGTTGACCCCAACCAGGGCTGTTACAATGACTAATAAGTATGGCAAAATTTTCACTAAGCTGTATTCATACTGTTCAATCTGAGCACTTTCTCCCAATGTTAATACCCCTAACAGCACGCAAGTAATGATTGCTGCCGGTAAGACAATCCAAAAGTTCACCTTAAATTTGTCCTTCATCTGTGTATTTTGAGAACGAACGGCTGAAATGGTCGTATCTGAGATAAATGATAGATTATCGCCGAACATCGCTCCCCCAATCACTGCAGCCATCGAAAGTGCCATCGAAATATCTGTTTGTTCACTAATTCCAACACCAATCGGAGCAAGGGCAACTATTGTCCCCATTGATGTTCCCATTGCTAGAGAGATAAAGCAGGCGATCACGAACACTCCGACCATCAGTAGATTTTGCGGTACAACTGATAGTGCTAAGTTTACCGTTGAGTCTACTGCACCCATCCCCTTTGCAGTAGCTGAAAAAGCTCCAGCTAATAAGAAAATAACAACCATAAGCATCACATTCCCATTCCCTGCACCACGGCAGAAAATGTCTACTTTATTTGTAAAAGACTCCTTCGGGTTCATTGCTAAAGCAACTGCTACTGAAATTGCAATTGCCACAATCACAGGGAACGCATAAAAATCCCCTGTTACCAATCCTGTTCCAATAAATAATATTAAAAAGACTGCAAATGGTAGTAATGCCCATGCATTTCCTTTTCTCTCCACTCCCATGATGATTCCCCCCATAATATATTGTTAGCGCACCTTTCTAAACCAAAAAGACCCCTTCTTAAAACAAATAAGAAGAGGTCTTATACATATCGATAAGTCACTCTTCTTATCTTTCAAACATTACTGTCTGCTGGATTTGGCACAGCAACTCATAAACTTGAGTTCCGCTGCCGAGATATCATAGGGCCAGTCCCTCCATCTCTCTGGATAAGAAGAATATGAAATTATTATAATTGAACATTTGATAGATTAACGTATTTCTACTAAGAAAGCAAGGAAAAATCAACAATAGTCGAAACCAGATTTTGGAACCTGGAGTTTTTTAGACGTAATGTTCGGTATTCGAAACCTTAATTGTGTATAATGAAATTCATAAAGTATTCTTTTTAGGCACAGCTATTCAGCCTTATCGGCTTTTAATGAATTCGTTAGACAAAATGGAGTGAAGTACATATGGAAACAAAAAAGACATTGCCCATTCTTTTTGCGGTTATGTTCCTTGTCATGGTCGGGTTCGGAATTATCATTCCTGTCCTGCCATTCTACGCTGAGGAGATTGGGGCATCGCCAACACAATTAGGCCTATTAATGGCGGTGTATTCATTTATGCAGCTTCTCTTTGCACCTGTTTGGGGGAGAATTTCTGATAAAATTGGTCGCAAGCCAGTGATTATGATTGGAATATTTGGCCTTTCGCTCTCCTTTTTTATGATGGCTTTATCCACAGAGCTTTGGATGCTTTTTGCTGCAAGGATAATTGGCGGGATCTTATCTTCCGCTAATATGCCGACGGTTATGGCCTATGTAGCTGATATTACCTCGCTAGAAGATCGAGGAAAAGGAATGGGGATTATCGGAGCAGCAACAGGGCTAGGATTTATTTTTGGGCCAGCTATTGGCGGGGTATTTTCGGAAGAAAGTTTACATATCCCCTTTTATCTTGCTGGTGGCTTTTCCTTGTTAACCTTCTTTTTTGTAATGTTCGTGTTAAAAGAATCCTTAACCCCAGAACAGCGGAAAGCTCAGGAAACAAAGAAAAAAGCACCTTTCATGGCGGCCTTAAAAGGACCTAATGCCATTTTATTTTTCATACAATTATTTGTAACTCTATCCTTAGCAGGTTTGGAAGCAACTTATGCCTATTTTGCCGCTGCAACAGCAGGGCTAGAAGCCGTACAGCTTGGGTATATTTTTATGATTATGGGGTTGGCACAGGCCTTTGTTCAGGGTGGGTTAGTTGGAAAATTAACGAAAAGGTTTGGCGAAGGTTTTGTCATTCAGCTTGGGATATTTATTTCAGCTGTGGGGTTTAGTCTGATTCTCTTTACAGAAAACTTTTTTACCGCTGCCCTTTTCTTAACGATTTTTGGAATAGGAAATGGACTTATCCGACCTGGAGTGTCTTCCCTTTTAACCAAAACATCTTCATCAGGACATGGTAGTGTAACCGGGCTGTTATCCTCTTTTGATTCCCTTGGTCGAATCATTGGCCCGCCACTTGGAGGCTTGCTCTTTTCAATCACGATCGGTATGCCATATTTAGTAGGGTTATTTTTATCCATTATTGCGTTAATGGTCTTTCAAATCTACAAAGTCCGACTTAGAAATGTTCAAGTTGAGAATTAGGAAAGGGAGCAAATTCTGCTCCCTTTAGACTGTAGACAAACTCGATGAAGTTCGAGCTTGCCTACAGTTTTTTTATTTTGTTTGTATATGGGGACTGTTGATTTCCGTTCCAGGCGCTTCGCTTTCCGCGGGGTGGGCGGTGAGCCTCCTCGTCGCAAATGCTCCTGCGGGGTCTCACCTGTCCCACTAATCCCGCAGGAGTCTTCGCGCCTTCCACTCCAACAGTTTTTTTAAAGTTAATGTAGCCGTCTTATCAAGCCTATTTTAAAATGTAAATATACATATGTTTGAGGTGATGAAGATGCTTTCGAAAAATATTCTAACCCAACGAGATCAACTCGAAATGGTTGCTATA
>Ga0180215_1000269_pt1 | contig 71342 bp, 67 predicted proteins | sample eDN3rd37CBELigBY_FD_128871 | JGI IMG/M metagenome (GOLD analysis project Ga0180215, IMG submission 128871) | Enriched backyard soil microbial communities from Emeryville, California, USA - eDNA 3rd pass 37_C BE-Lig BY (version 2) (version 2) | ecosystem: Environmental > Terrestrial > Soil >...
AATTTCCAGCTTGGGCCGGTATAACGAGCCATGAATGACTCCTCCTTAGTTTTTATTTTGTAAAATAAAAACAGTTTGTGAGACTTCAATTATGGATATTTTGTTTTCATGCACCTTCGCCCTAGCAGCTGCGGGTTACACGATGCACCATCAAAGGGAACATCACTCTGAGGAACAAAATAAACTCATAAAGTGTTTCACATAGGCTGCGATATTTTACACAAAGAGTATTATATTCCTTTTTTTATGCATAAGTCAAGGAAAAGTCGGAAAATCATTTTCATCTGTAAAACAATATCATAATCATATAGGGAACTGTGATTTATTAAAAGTGGAAAATGCTGCAATAGGAAAACTCTTATGATTGTAAAAATAAGGGGGAAGAAGAATGAAAAAGAAACGGTTTGAAACAGAGGTTATTCAGGGAGGATACAATACTGAAGACTATCATGATAGTCTTGTACCGCCATTATTTCAAACTAGTACGTTTACGTTTTCGAACGCAAAACAAGGGGAAAGAAGATTTGCAGGTGTAGAAGAGGGATTTATTTACTCTCGACTCGGAAACCCAACAGTGAAAATTCTTGAAGAAAGACTAGCCATCTTAGAAGGAGCAGAGAAAGCCCTTGCCTTTGGATCGGGTATGGCGGCCGTTTCGGCAGTTCTTTTTTCGCTTGTAAAATCAGGAGATCATATCTTATGTTCGAAAGGTGTGTACGGTTGTACCTTTGGTTTACTACAGTTAATGGAGGAGAAGTTTAATATTCAGCATGATTTTTCATTAATGGAAACTGAAGAAAATGTACGGAATGCAATCCGCCCCAATACTGCCTGCATCTACATCGAAACCCCCATTAACCCAACGATGAAATTAGTGGATTTACAAATGGTGGCTAAAGTAGCACGTGAAAAAGAAATCCCTGTTGTTGTGGATAATACCTTTTGTTCGCCTTATTTACAAAAACCAATCGAACTTGGCTGTGATGTAGTCATTCATAGTGCAACGAAATATATTTGTGGGCATGGAGATGTTGTCGCTGGTCTAGTGGCAGGAAGCGAGGACTTTCTCAACAAAGTGGCACGTACCACTCAAAAAGATATTGGCGGAATCATTTCCCCGTTTGATGCATGGTTACTTTTAAGAGGGTTAAAAACCTTGCCTGTTAGAATGGATCGTCATTGTGAGAATGCAGAGAAATTGGCCACAGCTCTCGCGGCACACCCAGCGGTTGAACAAGTCATTTATCCTGGTGACCCAAGTAATCAGGATTATCATATAGCAGTGAAACAAATGCGAAAGCCCGGTGGGTTGATTTCATTTAGCATAAAAGGGTCCAAGGAAGATGCGCAAGCTTTCATGGATCGATTAAAACTGATTAAGATTGCGGTAAGTCTTGGTGATGCAGAGACCCTTATTCAGCATCCAGCGACGATGACTCATTCTGTTGTCCCTAAGGACGATAGGACGGAAATGGGGATTTCTGATACAATGCTCCGACTGTCAGTAGGCCTAGAGGCATGGGAGGATATTTGGCAAGATTTAAAACAAGGGTTAGATAGGGCATAATCTAAAAAGCTGCGAACAGGGAGTTCGCAGCTTTTATTGATATTAGCCTTTATAAACGGTCATTAAAGCAGCGACAAACTCTTCTAGCTTTTGCTGGTCTAATTCGTCAAAGCGGTTTTTCTCTGGTGAATCAATATCAAGAACTCCGATAAGTTTTCCGTTATCAATCATTGGAATTACGATTTCGGATTGAGACGCGGCATCACAAGCGATATGTCCTGGGAATTGGTGGACATCCTCGACACGAATTGTCTCGAGTTGAGCAGCAGCGGTCCCACAGACGCCACGACCAACAGGAATTCTTACACAAGCTGGTAATCCCTGGAATGGTCCAAGTACAAGTTCGCCTTCCTCCATTAAGTAAAAACCAACCCAGTTAATTCGGTCTAGAAATTGGTTTAAGAGTGCGGAGGCATTACTAAAGTTCGCGGTCGTATTTGGTTCACCTTCCAACAGGCTTGTTAATTGCTTTATAAGTAAATTGTAGTTATCTTCACGATTCCCTTTGTAAGATTCGACCTCAAACATGATGTTTCCCCCTTTTCTCTAAAAATGCACTATTCATTTTACCAGAAATGCATGGATTATGGTTGAATTTGTCGATAGTTTTTTAAAGGAAAATCAGACTTTAGAAGGAAGTATTAAAAATATAGAGAAAAAGAGCGAGGTTTCATTTCACTGCTGGCTGACTAGGGAAATACATGATAAGGGGCGGGTAAGGAGAATGCGAAAAAATTCGAAAGAGTCAATCGTCGAAGCAGCTGTGTATCTGTTTAATACGAAAGGCTTCAGTGGGACTTCGATTCGTGATATTGCTGCGAAAGCAGGGGTTAATCCGGCCAATATTGCCTATTATTTTCAAAATAAAAAAGGACTACTAGAATATTGTTTTACTGCATATTTTGAGAATTATTTAAAGGAATTAGAAAAAGGATATGCCTTGCTTGATGAAGGTGCGGAAGTGTCTTTGAAGAAAATCGTCGTAAATTTACTTAAATATCAGTCTCAGAATATCCAGCTTACAAGATTCATTTTAAGGGAACTGACACTAGATTCCCAAATGGTACGTGAAGTGATGTCGACCTATCATGTCAAGGAACGCTATTACTTTAAAAAAGTCCTTGAAAGAGGGATGAGGACAAAAGAGTTTCGCAACCATTCCGTTCCTTACATCATCCTACAGCTTAAAAGTTTGTTGAATACTCCATTCCTAAATATTCATTACGTTAATGAAGTATTACACATTCTTCCACATGAATCCTATTTCGTCGAAAAATATAGTCGTGAAATTTTCCAATGGATTGATTCTACCTTACGTGCACCAAGGTCATTTGATAACAGGAGAATCTTGTCAATATAGAATTTCTAACAAGTCCGCTGCCTGTTCATTTGCTTTATTAACAAATAGAAAACCGGCAATGAATTGACTGCCGGTTTTTAGCGTGAATAAATTCAGCTATTGAACACTATTACATTAGGAAAAGTCCATTAAATGTAACCCTTGCCCAAGTTCTTTAGCTTGATGAGCGTCCGAGCCATATACTAGCGGGATTGCTAAAGACTTCGCTTTTTTTATAATATGAGCTGGAGGATAAGGCTCTCTACAGAGAGGCTTAGCGGTCCCGGCACCGTTGTAATCAAGTTCATAGTTACCGTCTTTTATTGCCTTTAAAATTTGACCAATTTCATCATCAAAGGGGCGAATGATTGGGTATTTCAACTGAAATTTATGTACAAGAGTGATGTGTCCGATTCTAGTAGGTTTGTAGGGCCCTAAATCCGCTTCAATGGATTTTAGAACTGTCCGGTAATAGTTTTGGTAAATTTTTTCGCTGTTTCCATAATCTGAAATCATTCTTTGAAAGTTCTCAGGGCTATAATCTACACAAGAATACCCATTTGATTCTTTGAGAAAGTGAACAGATAGGATGGCATCATCAAGCATTGGACCAACTTCATTTAAGAATTGCGTAATTTCTCTCTCATATCCTTCGATAAAATCAACTTCTAGTCCGGCATTAATAGTAATTTTACCTGCGTATTTCTTTTTTAGTTGGGAAATTTCAGAGAAATATGCGTTTATGTCTGCTTTTTTCATGGCGCTATCTGATAAAGGTGTAGGATCAACAAATCCTTCAGGTAGTGGAGCATGTTCAGTGAAGGAGATTTCGGTATATCCGAGCGTTAATGCCCGTTCTACATAGTTTTCAAAGGAATCCTTTGATCCGTGTGGACAGAACTTTGTGTGTACGTGACCATCTCTAAACACTTCCGTTTCCCCCATTTCTATAACTATCGTGACACAATTTGATAATCTTCGATAATAAATTAAACAAAAAATTGAAATTACTGGTCAAAAAATGTCGTTTACATGGTATCATAAATACATAAAAAAAACAGTTCTTTTTTAACATAGATCAATAGAATCTGATTTTTGTCTGAAACCCAGGGGGATTAGTTAGTATGGAGTTTATAATAGTAGGTTTGGGCGTCATATTGTTCCTGTTTTTAACAGGCTATTTGATGAAACGAAAATATTTTAATGAAGTGGACCGATTTGAGGCCTGGAAAATCGATATCATGAACCGGCCAGTGCTGGATGAAATGTCTAAAGTAAAGAAGCTTAATATGACAGGGCAAACTGAAGAGCTCTTTGAACGCTGGCGCAAGGAATGGGACGATATTGTCACTTCTGAGTTACCTGATATTGAGGAGTTCCTACTTGATGCAGAAGATTATACGGATAAACTTCGCTTCGGGAAGGCAAAAGAGTCTTTAGCAACCATTGATAACAAACTAACCACTATTGAAGAAAAAATAAATAAAATCCTCGAAGAATTGAATGAACTAGTTGGTAGTGAGGAAAAAAACAGAAATGAGATTGAGCTGCTAAAGGAACAATATCGCGATTGTCGAAAGAATCTGTTAGCACATCGTCATAGTTTTGGGAAAGCTGAAAAAGGTTTAGAAAATCAACTGAATGAAATCCTTCAGGAATTCGAGAAATTTGATGAGAAGACTGAAAGTGGTAATTATCTAGAGGCAAGAGAAATCGTAATTGGAATTCAGCTTAGTCTTGAGGAAATTATCGGTAAGATGCAAATGATTCCCCAACTCATTCATGACTGTCAACTAGGGATACCTGCACAGATGAGTGAATTAAAAGAAGGCTGTAGGGAAATGGTTGAAAAGGGATTCATCCTTGATCACCTAAGTATTGAAGAAGAGCAAGAAGAAATTGAGAAGCAGCTTAGTAAGTTTCAAGCACTCATCGACGAAACGGAAGTAGGAGAAATCCAGCAGGGGATAGAGGAGCTAAAAGAGAGGATCGATCATCTTTTCGACCTTCTTGAAAAAGAAGCGTTATCGAAACAGTTCATTAAAAAGAGTGAACATGAATTAAATCAGTTGTTTCATACAGCTGTTGACGAGAATGATAAAATTCAAGAAGAAATCTTTAATATTCAACAAAGCTACGAATTGTCTGACCAAGAGCTTGACGCCCATGTTCTAGCTGAGGGCAAACTTGAGCAATTAGTGAAGAGGTATCAATTGCTCATAGCACGATTAGGGCAGGGAGAAACGGCGTATAGTTTCTTAAGCGAAGAAGTGGTAGAACTTAAGGAAGAGATAGAGCTGTGTAATGCTGAACAGCAGGAGTTTAAGGAAAAACTAAATGCTTTAAGAAAAGATGAAATGGTCGCACGAGAAAAAGTCAGAGAACTTTCAAAAAAGACGACAGAATTGCTTAAATTAATTACAAAAAGTAATTTACCTGGTCTCTCTCAAAGTTATCAATATCTTCTTGAGGATACAAAAGAGAGTATCCAAAAGGTTGCGGAAAAGCTTGAACAAAAACCATTGAACATTCCAACGATTCAACAATATCTTGAAATTGCTGAAATGACAGTCGAAAAGTTAGCAACTACTACAGAGGAAACCGTAGATAATGTGAAGCTTGCCGAACGTCTCATTCAATACGGAAATCGTTATCGTAGCAGTCACCCCTCTGTTGCGAAAGGATTAAGGGGAGCAGAAGAAGCATTTAGGAACTATGATTATCGTCAAGCTCTTGAAGAAGCCGCTGCAGCGATTGAAGAAGTCGAACCAGGTGCTTTAAAGAAAATTGAGAATATCTTTGTTGAAACAAATGTATAATTGATGGCCTCCAATTGAGTTGGAGGCCTTTCTACGTTTTTACAATTGGGATAAGTTACATTTTAAATAGCATTGGTCCATTATTTTCAAACCATGGTTTGTATGTTAAAATTTTTTGTTAGCATCGCGGAATAAGGGGAGGAGGAGAACAATGATCTATTTTGATAACAGTGCAACAACAAAACCTTTTAATGAAGTGCTTGATTCATTCATCAAGGTTTCATCTTCCTATTTTGGCAATCCTTCCTCTTTACATCAAGTTGGTGGTCAAGCAGAGAAGCTCCTTTCGCAGGCACATGCTCAAATCGCCAAGATTCTTGGAGTAAAAACGTCTGAGATAGTTTTTACGTCTGGGGGTACTGAGGGGAACAACCTTGCCATTAAAGGAATTGCCATGGAGCACAGAGGGCGTGGAAAGCACATTATTACCACCGAAATAGAACATGACTCTGTTCGCAACTCGGTAAAACAGTTAGAAGACCTTGGATTCGAAGTTACGTATATTCCAGTAACCAAGGATGGTCGTGTAAATCCAGCTGACATTGAGAGAGCAATTAGGCATGATACAATTCTTGTGTCGGTTATCCATATTAATAACGAAGTCGGATCCGTTCAACCGATTCAAGAAATTGGGACACTTCTTAAGGATTTCCCAAAAATTTATTTTCATGTGGATCATGTTCAAGGTGTCGGAAAGCTTCCAATAGATTTTTATCGTTGTGGCATTGACCTTTGCACCATTTCAGGACATAAGTTTCATGGGCTAAAAGGGACGGGAGCTTTGTTTGTAAAAGATGGAGTTCGCATTTCCTCGCTGCTATCTGGTGGAGGGCAGGAAGGAAAAAGACGGAATGGTACAGAGAATGTAGCCGGTATGGTTGCCATGGCAAAGGCTTTACGAATGTCTGAGGATTTACGAAAACAAAAATTTGATCGGTTAAGGGAAATTTTGGGTACAATAAAAGCCGGGTTAAAGCAAATACCTGAAGCTACCATCCATACGCCTGATAATAATGAGGCTCCGCATATTTTAAATTTTTCGTTGAAGGGAATCAAAGCAGAGGTCTTCGTACATGCACTTGAACAGGAAGGAATTTATGTTTCTACCACAAGTGCGTGCTCTTCAAAAAGAAATGCACCAAGTAAAACACTCATTGCAATGGGAGTGCCAACAGACCAAGCAGAAAGCGCGATTCGAATTAGCCTTTCTTATGAAAATACATTGCAGGAAGCAGAACAAGCTGTTAAGGCTATACAAAATAGTGTAAAACAATTAAGAGAGGTAATGAAATAAATGATGTATGACCGAATTCTAATACGATATGGGGAAATTTCGACCAAGGGACGGAACCGCAATAAGTTTATTGATAAATTAAGAAAAAGTGTCAGAAAAGCGATCGAAGAATTTCCAAATGCTGTTATCCAAGCAGACAGAGATAGAATGTATGTGTTATTAAATGGAGAAGATGGAGTCCAAGTATGTGATCGATTAAAAAAAGTATTTGGAATTCAGTCATTTAGCCCTGCTATTAAGGTTGAAAAAGATATAGAAAAAATGAAGCAGGCAGCATTAGCTTTAGTGAGTGACTTATTTAGTGAAGGAAAAACTTTTAAAATCACTGGGAAAAGATCTGATAAATCTTTTGAGTTGGATACCAATGAAATTAATCATGAATTTGGAGGATATCTGCTGAACCGCATTACTGATTTAAAGGTTGATGTTAGGAATCCAGATATCAACCTTCAAATAGAAGTGCGAGAAGAGGCGGCATACCTCTCTGCAGAAACCATACGTGGGGCTGCTGGACTTCCTGTTGGATCTAGTGGCAAAGCGATGTTGATGCTATCAGGTGGAATTGATAGTCCGGTTGCAGGATATCTTTCAATGAAACGTGGGGTAGAGGTTGAAGCCGTTCATTTTGCCAGCCCGCCTTTTACAAGTGAACGAGCTAAGCAAAAAGTAATTGACCTTACCCAAAAGCTTGCTGAAGTGAGTGGACAGATGGTTCTGCATATTATTCCATTTACAGAGATTCAACAAACCATTCATAAGCAAGTTCCCGCAAACTACACCATGACAACAACAAGAAGACTGATGCTAAGGATAACGGATCGAATACGAGAAAAGAATGGAGGATTAGCCATTATTACCGGGGAAAGTTTAGGACAGGTGGCTAGCCAAACCCTTGAAAGCATGTATGCGATTAACGAGGTGACATCAACACCTATTTTAAGACCACTCATTACCATGGATAAAACGGACATTATGGATATAGCTGCAAAGATTGATACGCTTGAAATCTCAAACCTACCATATGAAGATTGCTGTACAGTTTTTGTTCCGTCTTCGCCTAAAACAAAACCGAAACTGGAAAAAGTCCAACATTTTGAAAGCTATTTTGATTTTGAACCGCTGATTGAAAAAGCTGTCAATGACACTGAAACAATCATTGTGAAACCAGGGATGGGTCAGCAACTCGAAGAAGATTTATTTTAAACTTCACTAGTTATGTACGATATTGTGATTCAAATGTGAATAATTACCAACAATTGATTTGTATTAGTTCATGTGATTCTACACACTCTATACTCACAAGGAGGTGAAAATCACATGGCTAACAACAACTCAAACAACTCAAACAACCTTTTAGTACCTGGGGTTGAGCAAGCTCTTAATCAAATGAAGGTTGAAATTGCATCTGAATTTGGCGTAAACCTTGGCGCTGAAACTACTTCCCGTGCCAATGGTTCTGTTGGGGGAGAGATCACTAAGCGTTTGGTTTCTATGGCTCAACAGCAAATGAGCGGATTTTCTCAACAATAATTAAATATAAAATGGCTACAGAAGCGGGAAGCAATTCCCGCTTCTTTTTGTTGTCCCTCTATGTACATATAAAAAAATCCTACAAAAAGGATGGATTTTCTGTATAATATTATTAGGTGTTATTACTAGGTACTAATTTTTAAGGAGGGGCAATATGAAGAGGGAACAATTGATTGCACCACAAAAGTATAATTTAATTTCTGAATTTGAACGCTTTGCACAACAGGAAGGAAAATTGGCTCTTCACTGGGAAAATGAAGATGGCGATAAAAAGAATATCACATACAAGGACTTAATAAAAAATGCTAATAAGATTGGAAATGTATTTAAGGCGAGTGGTTTAACAAAAGGTGATGTCGTGTTAGTTGTTATTCCTCGGCTTATTGAAGCCTATCAAGTATATATCGCAGCTTTGAAAATGGGACTTGTGGTTATTCCAAGTTCAGAAATGTTACGAACAAAAGATTTACAATATCGAATAACCCACGGAGACGTAAAAGCTGTGGTTAGTTACTATCCGTTTGTTGAACAATTCACAGGAATTACAGAAGTAGAAAATCTCGTGAAATACTCTGTTGGAAATCAGGAATCTGGTTGGATCTACTTGGACAATGAACTAGAAGGTGCTTCGGATTCACTAGAGTTGGCGGATACAGACCGGGATGATATGGCGTTTTTATCCTATACGTCTGGTACAACTGGAAATCCGAAAGGGGTTGTTCATACCCATGGATGGGCCTATGCCCACCTAAAGACAGCAGCGAAACATTGGTTAGGAATTGAGGAAGGCGATACAGTTTGGGCAACAGCTGCACCAGGTTGGCAGAAATGGATATGGAGTCCTTTTCTATCTGTATTAGGTTCGGGTGCAACAGGTTTTGTCTTTAATGGCAGGTTCGAGCCAACTAAGTATCTTGAGCTTTTGCAGACATATAAGATAAATGTGTTATGTTGTACTCCAACGGAATATCGCATTATGGCCAAAGTGGATCATATCGATCAATATCAACTTCCGTCATTACGCAGTGCTGTTTCAGCTGGAGAGCCGCTAAACCGCGAAGTCATTGATATCTTTAGGAAGCATTTCAATATAGATGTGCGTGATGGCTACGGTCAAACGGAAAATACTTTACTTGTTGGGGTTACCAAAGGGATGGATCTTAAAGAGGGGTCAATGGGAAAACCGACACCAGGAAATAAGGTCAAAATTATTAATGATGATGGCCATATTTGTTCAGTTGGAGAAGTAGGGGATATCGCTGTTCATATTGATACTCCTGCATTGTTTAAAAACTACTATAAAGATCCAGAACGGACTGCAAAGCAGTTCCGCGGAGATTATTATATTACAGGCGATAAAGCCAAAAAGGATGAGGAAGGGTACTTTTGGTTTGAAGGACGCGGTGATGATATCATTATTAGCTCAGGGTATACCATCGGTCCATTTGAAGTCGAGGATGCCCTTGTAAAACACCCTGCAGTAAAAGAATGTGCAGTGGTGGCATCTCCTGATGAAGTCCGCGGAAACATAGTAAAGGCCTTTATCGTTTTAAAAAATCCTTTGGAACAAGATAATCCGAACCTAATTCCTGAGCTACAAAACCATGTTAAAACACTTACGGCACCATACAAATACCCTAGGAAAATTGAATTCATTGAAGAACTACCTAAGACAACCTCTGGAAAAATTCGCAGAATAGAGCTCCGTAAGAAAGAACAAGAGGTTTAAACATATTCTATTTGAAATGCAGGGAAAGTTATCCCTGCATTTTTTTAGATTGAGAGGATTGATGTAATCACACAGTATACCTAGTCAGATAACCAGTCACCATGAGAGGTTCAAGTGTCTCGATTTCGTGGGGGCCTTCCCCGCACCACTCCCAGGAAAACGATGCCGGTGCAGAATTCAACAAACTTTTTATCGCAAGTAAAATAAAAAAGAATTGTCAGCCCTGTTCATCCACCGATATAATGGAATTATTTCGTGACTAGAAAGAATAAAGGGGGGATGGAAATGGGAAGTCAAAATGAGCAACAAAGTGGCATTATGTATGCTGCAATCGCCTATATTTTATGGGGATTTCTTCCTTTCTACTGGAAATTGCTTGATCGTGTAGGAGCAGAAGAAATATTGGCTAACCGCGTGCTATGGTCGTTTTTATTTATATTATTGCTATTATTTCTATCTAAAAAATGGCCGTTATTTATTAAAACGATTCAAGGTTTCGCTAAAAACAAACGACAGTTATTAGCGCTCGTCATTGCCTCTGTATTAATTAGTATTAATTGGTTTGTTTACATCTGGGGGGTCAATAGCGGACAAATGGTTGAAACTAGTTTAGGCTATTATATTAACCCGCTTGTATCCGTCTTGTTAGGGGTAATTTTCTTTAATGAAAAACTTTCTCATGCGCAAATCGTCTCTTTCATACTAGCGACCGTTGGGGTCCTGATTATGACTGCGTCATATGGGAGCTTTCCATGGATTGCTATTACATTAGCAGTTACCTTTGGTTTATACGGGATGGCTAAGAAACTCATAAAAATGGATTCCGCAGTTGGTTTGGCACTTGAAACCATGGTTATGACTCCAATAGCAGCCCTTTATATGTGGTGGTTTATCGGCTCCGACAATATGATTATTGCTGGTAATTGGGGGATGAGTTTACTTCTAATAGGAGCGGGTGCCGCAACGGCGATCCCTTTATTACTCTTTGCAAAGGGTGCACAAAGAATCCCGTTATCAACTCTTGGTTTCTTACAATATATAGCTCCGACTATTATGTTGTTTCTAGGAATCTTTGTTTATCATGAGACCTTTTCAAAGTCTGATTTGCTAGCTTTTATTTTTATTTGGTCGGCGCTTTCCATTTATTCTGTTTCAAAAACAAAGCTTGCCACCAATCTCGAAATGAAGTTCCGAAAAGAGAAAAGTACGCATATCTAAATAAAAGAGCCCAAAACAGGGCTCTTTTATTTTTAGTGAAGACTCTTTTTATGTAAGGAGTTTGCAATCCTAAAGCCAAGTTTAACGTGCGTTTGCCAGTCTTTCTATTTTTAGTGAGTTCTTTAAATAGCTTAGAACGAGCGCTTAATGAATAGGGTTTTGCCTTAAAAGCATAAAGTTGAGAAAAAGGCCATTGTTAAAGTGTTATTATAGAAAATTCCTTTTTACTTTTTCCCAGAAGGAATTGTCCTTCAATTTAAGTGTTTTTATTTGTTTATCACTAAGCTGAACCTCAATTTTCTCAACATGTTGAATACTAAGTGCTTCATTGTCCATCCCCATAATTGGGTAGTCATTTCCGTCTTGAACCACTTTAAGAGTTAACTTTCGGTCCCCCGCTAATATAAAAGAAGAACCCAATGTTCGATATTGATTGTTATTGAGGGACGCTACTTCACTCACTTGTAAGCATTGGAGCAGTGGGTCAACAATTGAGCCATTAACAGACTTATTATAGCCCGTACTACCTGTTGGTGTAGATACAAGCAATCCGTTTCCGCGGAAAGTCTCAAAATGAAGCTTGTCAATGAATACATCCATGACAAAAGTTCTGATAATTGATGAGCGGACACTAAACTCATTTAAGCATTTAAAGCTTGTTTCTCCATCAATCGTCACATTCACCGTTGGATAGCGTCTTACCTCTAGATTATCATTTGTCATGGCTTCAATAATGGCAGAGTGGTCTTCAGAATAGAGGTCGCAATACATTGTTCGCTTCCCACTCGTAGAGATTCCGAAATATAAGCAATCGTCCCGAAACCCTGTATTTCGGACAGCTTGAAGAAACGTCTCATCATCTCCAACACTAACAATAATATTTGCGTTACGAAAATCTTTCTCCAATTGGAAATCATATCTTTTGGCTAATTCGTAAAGTGGCGCAACAGTGTCCTTCATATCTGGATCTGGCTTATGATAAAAATAAAGCTTTCGACGGTTTTGCATAATCTCTCCTCCAACTTAAATGGAATATTTGTTATATTACCCATTCTTTCACATATTTTGCTAAAATAGGGGTGATTCATTTTAATATTTTATGAAAAAGCTAAGTTTTATTTGGATAGCAATGATAAAGGAGGAATTACATGAATGGAAAAAGGTGGGCTGCACTAGGGATTGCAAGTATATTATTTGTTATCTCGGTATTCGTAAATTTTTTATCATCTTTTGCTTTTTCGGAAATGGATTCAGCGTTTTCCGATATGTTTGTAACGGACAAGGGAATGATGGAAGAAGTTTTGGAAGAAGGAGATGCTTTTAACAAAATTGTCGTTCTGACTGTGAATGGTGCCATCCAGGATACTGGTAGCACTAGTCCGTTTCTTGACTCTTCAGGATATAGTCATCGCCATTTTATGGAGCAACTAAATTACCTAAAGGAAGATAATACCGTTAAAGCTGTAGTTCTGCGAGTGAACACTCCTGGAGGTGGAGTGGTCGAAAGTGCAGAGATTCATGACAAGATTGTTGAGATTCAAGAAGAGACGAAAAAACCTGTCTATGTATCGATGGGGTCCATGGCTGCATCAGGAGGATATTATATCTCAGCGCCTGCTAAGAAAATTTATGCTAGCCCTGAAACGATGACAGGTTCTTTAGGGGTTATTATGCAAGGGGTCAATTATTCAGGACTTGCAGAAAAGTATGGAGTCGAGTTTGTGACAATCAAGAGTGGGCCTTATAAGGATATTATGAGTGGTTCAAGGGAAATGACGGAGAAGGAACGAGAAATCCTCCAAGAGATGATTAATAATTCTTATGAAGGATTCGTTAAGGTAATCTCAGAAGGACGTGGCATGACAGTTGATGAAGTGAAAAGGATTGCCGATGGAAGAATCTACGATGGTCATCAAGCCCTTGAATTAAATTTAATTGATGGATTTGGACATTTAGAAGATGTCATTGAAGTTGTTAAAAAAGATGAGAAGCTTAATGATGCTCAAGTTATTCAGTATACTGAGAACTTTGGTTTAAATTCTTTATTGAGCATGGGAACACAAAAGCTGATGGGGAAGGATTTGGAGATGGCTGGTTTGATGAAGCTCCTATCTCAACCGAATTCACCTCGACTGATGTACTTGTATGCTGAATAAGGGGGAGATACACGTGAGTACAGACGGCTATGATGAAAACATGTCAGAAACAATAGAGGATGCCGAGTCCGTTAATCAGAAAGAATTATACCATGGTAAAACTTCAATACAAGAAGCAACTCCTGAGCTTTTGGGCTCTAATTCCTTTTCTTCCTATAGATACGCAGGGTTTTGGATGAGATTTTGGGCATATTTGTTAGACTTAGTCGTAATTGGTAGTATAAATCGCTTAGTTTTTTATCCAGTGTTTCGTGCCTTCGACCTCCCATTATCAGAAGATAGTATGTTTGCACCGATTGCCATTCTAACGGCGTTAACCTATTACCTGTATTTTGTGCTGATGACAAAATTCCTGGGGCAAACACTTGGTAAAATGGTGTTTGGCATCAAAGTGATTAATCTTAAAGGAGATACACTGTCTTGGGGAACGGTCCTCTTTCGGGAATGGATTGGTCGTTTCATTTCAAGCGCGATTGTGATTCTTTACATTGTAGTAGCCTTCCTGCCTAAGAAGCAGGGATTACACGACTTATTTGCAGATACAACAGTGATTCATGAAAGATAAACCTGTCTTTAGGCAGGTTTATTTTTTTTTCATTTGATTATACTGATAGGCTGAAAGGTAGTGAGCAAATTTGAAATGGCTGTTCTTATTGCTACTAGTTTTAATTGCACTTTTCATTATCATCATTTTAACCAATGTAAAAATTCATATTGATTTCTATCACGGGAAAGATAATGACCATCTAAGCATTATGCTGAAAGCTTGGGGAGGGTTGATAAAATACAAAAAAGAGGTTCCAGTGATTAAGCTAGATGATGATTCTCCTGCTGTAGTTGTTGAAGAGAAATCAAAAATGGGTCCAACAGAAGAAACCATGCATACAGAAGAGAATAGCTTTGAAAAGGAGGATTTAGCGAATAGTCTAAACGATACGAAAGCGCTCCTTGAGCATATTTTTGGCTTACATATCCTTATTCGAAAACTATTAAGGAAGGTAAAGATTAAAAAGTTTGAATGGCACACACGTGTTGGAATTGGGGATGCAGCCTCAACCGCTATTTTGTGTGGAGCCATCTGGTCAGCAAAAGGAGCAATTTTAGGACTACTAAGTCATTATATGATGTTAACCGTTAGGCCGGTTCTAACCGTTACCCCAAACTTCCAACAATTTGCCTCCCAAATTCAGTTAAAATGTATCTTTCAAATACGGGTCGGGCATGCTATATGGACAGGAATGAAACTGCTTAAATACTGGAAGGGCGGAATACCAAAGTTTAAAACCAAGCCACTGTCTGTCCTTTCTGGCAATAAGACAAATTCAATTTCATAAGGAGGAATAAAGATGTCAGATCATCCAATTCAAGGACTTATGACAACTGCAATGGAGAATTTAAAAGAAATGATTGATGTTAACACTATCATTGGGGACCCAGTTGAAACGCCTGATGGTAGTGTCATCATGACTGTCTCAAAAGTAGGCTTCGGCTTTGCAGCTGGGGGAAGTGAATTTAGCATTGAAGGAGAGAGTGGCAAACAACCTTTTGGTGGTGGTAGCGGTGGTGGAGTTTCAATTACACCGATTGCCTTTTTAATTGTTGGCTCTCAAGGCGTAAAAATGCTACATCTCGATGAAAATACTCATCTAATTGAAAAAATTATGGATGTTGCCCCGCAAGCTGTTGAAAAAATTCAACAAATGCTTTCAAAAGGTGGCGACAACAAGAGCAAAAATAACCAAGGGGATTTACAGCCTACAAACCCTGGTGCATATGATGGTCCGAAACAAGATTTGGATATTTAACAGACTGAGTTAACTTTTCTTTCTTGAAAAGTTAACTTTTTATTTGTAGATATAAAAAAATCTCTTTTTGTTTGAGTTTGATATTATTTCCTAAGGGAAACCATAGCAATTATTTGAAAAATTTACCGATAACCGCTATATTTAACACTGTACATATATGGATAAGGAGGATGAGGAATAATGGCAAACATTACGTTTAAGGGAAACAATGTTACATTGCTTGGCAACGAAGTAAAGGTTGGGGACCAGGCTCCAGATTTTACGGTTTTAGCTAACGATTTATCAGAGGTGACACTACAAGATTCAAAAGGTTCTGTGCGTTTGATCAGTGTTGTCCCTTCATTAGATACAGGAGTGTGTGATGCACAAACCCGCCGTTTTAATGAAGAAGCTGCAAGTCTTGGAAATGTCAAGGTTTTAACAGTTAGTGTGGATCTACCCTTCGCGCAAAAGCGTTGGTGTGGAGCGAATGGAATCGAGAACGTTCAGACATTGTCTGACCACCGTGCTCTTTCTTTCGGAGAAGCCTATGGAGTGGCGATTAAAGAATTACGCCTCTTAGCTCGTGCTGTTTTCGTAGTAGATTCAAATGGTAAAGTAACGTATGTTGAATACGTAAGTGAAGCAACTGATCATCCAAACTATGAAGCTGCACTTGAAGCCGCGAAACAAGCAGAGTAATCTTTATTTCAGACAGCCGCAGAACAATTCTGCGGCTTTTGTCTTTGTTTGATAAGGTAACGATTATGAAAATAGAATCTTCCTTAAGAGTGAAGAACCATTATACTTGTCCAATAAGAAAACGAAAGCTAAAATGAAAAAATAAACGTTACAGGAGGAAAAGAATTGAGTATTGTACCTGTAGAAAAGCTGTTTACTGCCTTTAACGAAACAGCTGATATGATGAAAGAAGAACTAGCTTGTACATATTTAGAAGCTCTTGCAGAGACAGGAGAAAATCTATTTCACGGAAAGGTTCTCCAAGAAGATCTAAGTGAGCTCACTTATAAAAGACTTGAAAAGGCCTATAGCGAAATTAAGCTTGCTGATTATTCGCGTGAAGAAATTCGAAAGGCATTTCAACTGGCAATTTTAAAAGGGATGAAAGAAAATATTCAGCCTAATCATCAAATGACCCCGGACTCAGTCGGGATGTTTATTGGGTACCTAGTGAGTAAATTTGTTGATAAGCAAGCCTATCGATTATTAGATCCTGCTATTGGAACAGGGAATCTCCTTTCCACTGTTCTAAATCACCAGACTGATAAAACCATTACATCTGTTGGAAGTGATATTGACGATATTCTGATTAAACTGGCTTATGTAAATGCAAACCTGCAAATGCATGAGGTGGAGTTATTCAACCAGGATAGCCTTGAAAGCTTGTTTATTGACCCGGTTGATGTGGTGGTTTGTGATTTACCAATTGGTTTTTATCCCAATGATGTTAGAGCAGCAGAATATGAAATACATGCAAAAACGGGTCATACTTATGCTCACCATCTTTTTATTGAACAAAGCACCAAGCATACGAAAGAAGGGGGCTATTTATTTTTCGTTATTCCAAACGGGATATTCGAAAGCGAGCAATCTGCAAACCTTCATGAATTTGTTAAGAATCACTTGAACATTCAAGGTATTGTCCAACTACCTTTAGCGATGTTTAAAAATAAACAAGCAGCAAAAAGCATCTTAATCTTACAGAAAAAAGGGGAGAACATTAAACAGCCAAAGCAAGCACTATTGGTTGATTTACCAAAGCTCTCCGATGGTCAGGCGATGAGCAATATCCTTGCCAAAATTGATACCTGGTTTAACGAAAATAAAAAGTAGAAGAAGTAGAAAAATCGGTGATTGATCACCGTTTTTTTTTTTGTTTTTAAGGTGTTTATATGATTAAATAGGGCATCTGATATTAACTAAATTTTCAAAGTATCTGAATAAAAACTCATTAGTGATGTAAGCGATAACACCATTGAAATGTAAAATAGACAATGCTTTAATTGTGAATGGAGAGATAGAAAACGGGCTTGTTGCACAGAATAAGTGAGAATGTTCCACTAGTTTGGCACAAGTTGTTTAATAAAGGAGCGTAAAAGTTATATGGCTAAGATGATTGCAATTAATGCTGGTAGTTCTTCATTAAAATTCCAGCTTTTTGAAATGCCAAGTGAAGAAGTAATTACTAAAGGGATTGTTGAAAGAATCGGGATGAAAGATTCAGTTTTCCAAATATCTGTGAACGGTGAAAAGCAGAAGGATATTCTTGATATCCCAGATCATGCAGTAGCAGTTAAGATGCTACTAGATAAATTAACGACTCTTGGAATTATTAAGTCAATTAATGAAATCGAAGGCGTTGGTCATAGAGTTGTTCATGGTGGAGAGGAATTTAGTGATTCTGCTGTCGTTACAGACGAAGTCATTGCGAAGATTGAAAAGCTTGCAGAGCTTGCTCCACTTCATAACCCAGCGAACTTAACTGGGATTCGTGCCTTCCAAGAAGCATTGCCAAATGTTCCAGCTGTAACCGTTTTTGATACAGCATTCCATCAAACAATGCCGGAGAATTCATTTTTATACAGCTTACCATACAATTACTATAAGGATTATGGAGTTCGTAAGTATGGTTTTCATGGTACATCTCATAAATACGTTTCAGAACGTGCAGCTGAAATGTTAGGAAGACCAATTGAGCATTTACGTTTGATTTCCTGTCATTTAGGAAATGGTGCTAGTATTGCGGCAATTGAAGGGGGAAAATCAATTGACACCTCCATGGGCTTTACCCCGTTAGCTGGTGTTACGATGGGAACTCGTTCCGGGAATATTGACCCAGCACTTATTCCTTATATTATGGAAAAAACGAATAAGACTGCAGATGAAGTTTTGGATGTCTTGAATAAAGAGAGTGGCATGTTAGGTGTTTCCGGATTTTCAAGTGATCTTCGTGATATCGAAGTAGAATCGAAAAAAGGGAATGAGCGTGCGGAATTAACTCTTCAAGTATTTGCAAATAGAATTCATAAATACATTGGATCTTATGCGGCTCGCATGAGTGGGGTTGATGCAATTATCTTCACCGCTGGTATTGGGGAAAATAGTGCATCCATTCGTGCACGCATTCTAAAAGGATTAGAGTTCATGGGCGTATACTGGGATCCTGCTCTAAACAAAATCAGTGGAGAAGAGGCGTTCATCAGTTATCCTCACTCTCCTGTAAAAGTTATGGTTATTCCGACAGATGAAGAAGTCATGATAGCAAGGGATATTGTTAGATTGACAAAATAAATTTTTGAGAAGGCAAAGGCATTTCGCTTTTGCCTTTTTTGTATAGGCTGGATTAATGGATCTTGGTGTTTTTCATACGTAGAAGTACGAAGTCAACTGCGGGAGTTCATTCGGCCTCCAATTCCGTTTTTCTACCTAGGATAGTCCGAACACACTCCAGTACATGGCAGGGAGACTTCGGAGGCGCTTAAGCACCCGGCACTCCCGGGGAAAGCGATGTGCCGGGAGCGTAATCACCCCATCTTATACACAGCCTTTCTATAAAAAGAGAATGTTTTTTTAAATCAGCCTATAGGAGCACCTGGACAAAGTGTTTCCCTTTATACGGGGAGTAACTTCTAAGACTGACCTTGTAATCAAATTAACCATCTAACAGTCGGCGGAAAAAGGAATCATTGACTAAAGGTTCGTCTATCTCAGTTGAGCATTATTAGTAATACGCCGCTGACTAGGGCACTCCCTCTTTCTTAAATGGCGTCCCAAGCATTTGACCAATAAAGATGTGCTATACTAAAGATAAAATGTTAGCTGGAGGGTTCACAATGTCATTAACCGAAAGGGAACTGAGGGTACTTGAAGAGTTAAAGGATTGGGAGGTATCCCTTTCTGAATATGTACCGAATGATTTAGAGTTGGTCTATGACAGGTATTTAGAACGAACATTCTCAATGCTTCCGGAAGAAGTACAGGAACAGTTTTTTGTTAAGTTCGATAGTTGGCTGTTTCATCTCCATTCTCTAATTCAAGGTTCACAATTACAGATGGACGCGAAAGATAGAATCTTGTCAGCAGGTCGCGTATTTAATCCTGATATGGAGTCCGTAGCGGACATGAAACACTTATCTATAGAGCAAATTCAATTCATTGCTGATCAGCAGATTGCCAGGCACCGGCTATATTCCTTTGTTCAAGGTGGCATGTCTGGTAGTGGCGGGAATCTTGTCCTAGGTGCAGATATCCCCGCTATGGCAGTCATAAATCTACGATCCGTGCAACTGATTGCCATGTCTTATGGATTCGAGGTTAATACCCCGTTTGAAATGATGACAGCATTGAAGGTTTTCCATACTGCAATGATGCCAAAAAGGTTGCAATACTCTGGTTGGAATGAGTTGAAGGATGATTTGAAGCAAGCGGAAGATGATGATTTGTACTTCTACCATGGAAAGGAAGAATTGACGGATATCACCTGGGTCGAACAGCCGATTAAACAAATCATGAAGGCTATCCTGATTCTCATGTTCAGGAAAAGAAAGCTGCAAGGAATCCCAGTAATCAGTATGGCAATTGGAGCAGGCTCTAATTACCAATTGACTAGAAAGGTAACCGATTTTACTCATAAATATTATCAAATGCGCTATTTTTTACATAGAGGAGTGTAGCCAATGAGCACACAAGAACATAAACAGGCTGCACCAAACTCAGTGCACTGTAAAATTATCACCGTCAGTGATACAAGAACGAAAGATACAGATAAAAGTGGCAAGCTAATGATTGAATTGCTGGAGAATGCTGGGCATCTCATAACGGATTATGTAATTGTTAAAGACGAGGCAGAGCCTATTAAAAATGAAGTCTTAAAAGGCTGCGACAATACAGATATTGACGTTATTCTCACAAATGGGGGAACAGGCATTGCCAAACGAGATGTCACCATCGAAACAGTTCAAAGGATGTTTGAAAAAGAAATTACCGGCTTTGGCGAGCTTTTTCGGATGTTAAGCTATCAAGAAGACATTGGATCGGCTGCCATACTTTCACGTGCTGCAGCGGGAGTTGTGAAGGATAAAGCTGTATTTTCAACACCTGGGTCCACCGGGGCCGTTCGACTAGCGATGGAAAAGTTAATCCTTCCAGAGATTGGTCATGTCGTGAGAGAGTTAAAAAAGGACCTCTAACCAGAAAAATTACTTTTTAAAAAAGACCGTTACAAAATGGATTATGTGCCATTATTGTAACGGTCTTTTGACTACATATGTGCTTTTGCTGTTACGTCTTGATGGGTCCGATACCAGAGCCAGAGGTCATTAATAATTGATGCAAGTTCAGCAATATCACTGTTTAATTTGCAGGATTGCTTAAAGTCTGCTTCGTCGTTTAATGCTGCTTGCTTTCTATTAATCAAGTCCTCCAAATCTGCTATACGGTCAGGAATGCTGCCACGGATCTTTTCCCAATGAAGTAAAATTCCATATTGGGTTTCCTCAGAAAAGGTATCCCACTCTGTACTAAAAGCAGGTAACGATATACCTAATCTTTTATCCTCTTTAAAATATTCCTTCATGATAAGCTTCACCCCGTTCTAATCCTGCTTCTATTTTACAACAATAGGTAAATAGCTTCCATTTATTTATGGATATTGGTCAAGATTCCACGTAGTTAAAAAAAATTATAAAAAATTTAGCCTTTAAGCATTGAAAAGTGAAGCAAAACCTGTTAGATTTTATTATAATGAATAAACATATATTAGATTGTATAAATATTCAAAGGGAGAGAATCATAAATGACTGGAAATAAAAAAATAGTGCTTGCTTATTCAGGCGGGCTGGATACATCTGTTGCAATTAAATGGCTTCAAGAAAAAGGTTACGACGTTATCGCTTGTTGCTTAGACGTTGGTGAAGGAAAGGATTTAAACTTCGTTAAAGAAAAGGCCTTGAAAGTTGGCGCCGTTAAATCATATGTTCTTGATGTTAAAGAAGAGTATGCTCAGGAATATGCCCTTATCGCTCTTCAAGCTCATACATTATATGAAGGAAAGTACCCATTGGTATCAGCTCTTTCCCGCCCACTTATTTCAAAGAAGCTCGTGGAAGTAGCTGAAAAAGAAGGTGCGGTTGCAGTGGCACATGGTTGTACTGGAAAGGGAAATGACCAAGTTCGTTTTGAAGTGTCCATTAAAGCTTTGAATCCTGACTTGGAAGTTCTTGCACCTGTACGTGATTGGAAATGGTCTCGTGAAGAAGAGATTGAATACGCGGTTCAAAACAATATTCCGATTCCAATCAATCTTGATAGTCCATTTTCTATTGACCAAAATCTATGGGGTCGTAGCAACGAATGTGGAATTCTTGAAGATCCATGGGCTGCTCCACCAAAGGAAGCTTTTGAGCTAACGAATGAACTTGAAGATACACCAGATACACCAGAAATCGTTGAAATTGAGTTTGAACAAGGTGTACCTGTGTCCTTAAACGGGAAATCTTTCTCTTTAGCACAGCTTATCCTTGAATTGAATATCCTTGCAGGGAAACATGGGGTAGGTCGTGTTGACCATGTTGAAAACCGTCTAGTTGGTATCAAATCTCGTGAAGTCTATGAAGTTCCAGGTGCATTGACACTGATTAAGGCTCATAAAGAACTAGAAGATATTACTCTAGTAAAAGAAGTCGCACACTTTAAGCCAGTTATTGAGAAGAAGATTACCGAAATGATTTATGAAGGCTTATGGTTCTCTCCATTGCGTCCAGCGCTTGAAGCATTTTTAAAGGAAACGCAGAAATATGTGACAGGTACCGTAAGAGTTAAACTATTTAAGGGTCATGCAATTATTGAAGGAAGAAAGTCTCCTTATTCTTTATATAATGAAAAACTAGCAACTTATACAAAAGAAGATGAATTTGATCATGCTGCTGCCGTAGGCTTTATTAACCTATGGGGACTTCCAACAAAAGTGCAAAGCATGGTACAAGGCAAGAAGGTGAATGTGTGAAAAAACTATGGGGCGGCCGGTTCACGGCTTCCGCTGAAGAATGGGTCGATGAATTTGGAGCATCAATTTCTTTTGATCAGGAACTAGTTCTTGAAGATATCCAAGGAAGCATCGCCCATGCAACCATGTTAGCTAAGTGTGGAATTTTAACAGCAGAGGAAGCAAGTACAATCGTTACCGGTTTAAAAACATTAAAGGAAAAAGCAGAGAAAAAGGAACTAGAATTCTCTACTAAATATGAAGATATTCACTTGAACTTGGAGCACTTGTTAACAGAGCTTGTCGGGCCAGTAGGCGGCAAGCTCCATACTGCAAGAAGTCGTAATGACCAAGTAGCTACAGATATGCATTTGTACTTGCGCGAACAAGTAAAACAAACAGGAATACTTATCAACGAGTTTCAATCTGTTTTACTTAAGAAGGCAGAGGAGCATGTTGAGACGATTATGCCTGGCTATACTCATCTGCAAAGAGCACAACCAATCTCATTTGGGCATCACCTAATGGCCTATTTCTGGATGCTTGAGCGTGATAAGCAACGTTTTCTTAGTGCCTTAGAGCGTATTAACATAAGCCCACTAGGGGCCGGCGCTCTTGCTGGGACGACCTTCCCAATTGATCGTGAGTATAGTGCTGAATTGCTTGGCTTTGAAGGTATATACCAGAACAGTCTTGATGCGGTAAGTGACCGGGACTTTATCCTTGAATTTATGTCTGCAAGTTCAATTATGATGATGCACTTATCTAGGTTTGCTGAAGAAGTGATCCTTTGGTCTAGCCAAGAGTTTCGTTTTATTGAATTAGATGATACTTTTGCGACAGGATCAAGCATTATGCCGCAGAAGAAAAATCCGGATATGGCAGAGTTGATTAGAGGGAAAACTGGCAGAGTGTATGGTGGTTTGATGAGCCTGTTGACAATTCTAAAGGGACTTCCGCTAGCTTACAATAAGGACATGCAGGAAGATAAAGAAGGAATGTTTGATACTGTAAAAACAGTACAAGGCTCCTTGAAAATTTTTGCTGGCATGGTAGAAAGCATGACTGTGAACAAAGACAATATGGAATCTTCGGTAACAAAAGATTTCTCCAATGCTACAGAACTAGCAGATTACCTTGCTGCTAAAGGGATGCCTTTTAGAGAAGCGCATGAGGTAGTAGGAAAACTAGTACTACACTGCATCCAAAAAGGTTGTTACTTAGCGGACTTATCTTTTAATGAATTTAAGCAATCTAGTTCATTATTTGAAGAAGATATTTACGATGCATTGAACCCTTATAACGCTGTCGTTCGTAGAAATTCCGCCGGGGGTACAGGCTTTTCTGAAGTAAATGCGCAAATTAAAAAAGGGAAGCTTCTCATCGAAGCAGACCAATCATAGGAATAATAAAGCACGCAGCCTATTAGGCAGCGTGCTTTTTCACGTTTTATTGTTTAAGAATAGAAAGGTTCAATTGTTATTCTTCTTCCTTTTCTGTTCGAATAATCATAACATCACAAGGAGCATATCGAACAATATGTTCGGAAACACTGCCGATAAAGAAGCGTTCAACTGCGTTCATACCTGTGGCACCACAAATAATTAAGTCAACGTTGAATTTTTTAGCGATTTCTTTTGCAATTTTGACTTTTGGAGAACCGTACTCAATTTCATAGGTGACTTCTCTTACTCCAGATTCTATTGCTTGTAGTTTGTAGTTTTCAAGGAGTTCTTTAGCAAATTCTTTTGCGCGTTCTGAGATGGTTCGATCATATGCCTCAACCGTAGCAAAGGTTCTCAAATCAATAACGTGAGTCATAATCAGCTTTGCATCGTTCCTTTTAGCTACTTCGACCGCCTTTTTGAATGCCCAAGCCGCTTCTTTGGATCCGTCAACAGCAACTAATACATTTTTATATGTCAGTCCCATTGTTATCCTCCTCCTTTACCTTAATTATACAGTAATTTTTATAGTATGGATGTTACAAACTAACGAACAATATAGAGTGGAAGGGGGGCGGAATAATGGGAAAACCTAAACGCAATGACCGTGAAACTTATACTTACAATGACTCAGGAAGCTTGGAAGTTACTCAACAAATTATGGACTCATACAATAGTGGAGTCATAAACCCAACGAATGGCGAAGCAGAGATTTCACTAAGAAGCGAAGAGTAGGTTTCGAGAACAAGCTGTAAAAACTCAGCTTGTTTTTTGCTGTTTTTTCATCTAAAATAACCTCAAGTGGAGAGTGAAAATTTAGACTATTCTTTCTCGTATTGGGGGACTAATTAGTGCGAATCGGTGTACCTAAAGAAATAAAAAATAATGAAAACCGGATTGCCATGACACCTGCTGGAGTTGTGAACCTTACTCAGTTTGGTCATGAGGTTTTGGTTGAGAAAAATGCTGGTCTCGGATCAGGGTTTACAGACGATGACTTCCTTCAAGCTGGTGCAAAGATTGTCTCAACTGCTAAGGAAGCATGGAGTGCGGAAATGGTTATGAAAGTCAAGGAGCCCCTCGCAGAAGAGTTCTCATATTTTTACGAGGGGTTGATTTTATTTACTTATTTACATCTTGCGCCCGAGCCTGCATTAACAAAGGCATTATCAGAGAAAAAGGTGATTGGAATTGCATATGAAACCATCCAACTACCAAACGGGAGCCTACCGCTCCTTACCCCTATGAGTGAAGTAGCAGGGAGGATGGCACCTCAGGTCGGAGCGCAATTTTTAGAAAAGGTACATGGAGGAAGAGGGATTCTTCTTGCAGGTGTACCTGGTGTTCAAAGAGGAAAGGTGGTCATTATTGGGGGAGGTGTCGCCGGTACCAATGCGGCGAAAATGGCCATTGGACTTGGTGCAGAGGTCACAATTATCGATTTAAATCCTGACCGGTTACGGCAGCTTGATGATATTTTTGGACATGATATCACCACCCTCATTTCAAACCCTTATAATATTGCTGAAGCTGTAAGATACGCTGATTTAGTAATTGGTGCTGTGCTCATACCAGGTGCACGGGCCCCTAAATTGGTTACTGAAGAAATGATCAAGTCAATGAAACCTGGATCAGTTGTCATCGATATTGCCATTGATCAGGGAGGAATCTTTGAGACCACGGACAGAATTACCACTCACGATCACCCTACCTATGAAAAACATGGAGTCGTTCATTATGCTGTGGCAAATATGCCTGGAGCTGTTCCAAGAACCTCAACCATTGCGCTTACGAATGTAACGGTCCCATATGCTGCTCAAATTGCGAATAAAGGGTATAAACAAGCTTGCCTTGAAAATGAAGCGATATTAAAAGGGGTTAATACACTTAATGGACATATAACTTATAAAGCAGTCGCCGAGGCGCAGAATTTGCCCTACTCAGATGCCCGAGCATTCTTACAACAATCTTAGAAAGATAGAAAAAAAGATTCAGGATACTCTGGGTCTTTTTCTTTGGCTCTTTTCTTGCTCTTGGATACATATAGTACCCTTTTAATAATGAGAGAAGAGCGCGGCAAACCTCCTATAATGAAGCAAATAGCTTATCTCTCCTTAAATCAGCTTTAGGATTTTAACAACAAACTTAACGAAAACAGCCTTTTCTTTTTATTAGATTGTGAAACATGTCAATTAGAGTAAATTTATAGTATATTGTTAATGGTGGAAAAATGGTCTGCAGTCGAAGAGCAGTAGGCTATAGCAAATTTTTATCATGAGGAGTGTCACGATGGAAAACGTACTTATTTTTGGGCATAAGAACCCTGATACTGATTCAATTTGTTCAGCGCTTGCTTATGCAAATTTAAAAAAGAAACTTGGCGCAAATGTAGAAGCTGTTCGTCTTGGTCAAATCAATGGTGAAACAGCCTATGCGTTAGAGTATTTTAAGGCTGAAGAGCCTCGACTTGTTGGACAAATAGCGGATGAGGCAAAAAGCGTCATTCTAGTTGACCATAATGAACGTCAGCAAAGTGCAGACGGAATTGAAAAAGTCAAAATTACCGAAGTGATTGATCATCACCGCGTTGCTAATTTCGAAACGAGTGACCCATTATACTTCCGTGTTGAGCCTGTTGGTTGTACGGCAACAATTCTGAACAAAATGTATAAAGAGAATAATGTGGAGCTTGATAAGCAAACTGCTGGATTAATGTTATCAGCAATTATCTCTGACTCTTTATTATTTAAATCTCCAACATGCACAGAGCAAGATGTAGCTGCTGCGAAAGAGCTAGCAGAAATCGCTGGTGTCAATGCTGAAGAGTACGGACTAGAAATGCTAAAAGCTGGCGCTGATTTAAGCAGTAAAACAACAGAAGAACTAATTTCCCTTGATGCAAAAGAATTTTCTATGGGAAATTCAAAGGTTGAAATTGCTCAAGTCAATACAGTTGATGTGAACGAAGTATTGGCACGCCAAGCAGAGCTTGAAGATGTACTTGGAAAGGTAATTGCTGAAAAAGAGTTAGATTTATTCCTTTTAGTTATTACAGATATCTTAACAAATGATTCTGCGGCGCTTGCATTAGGGAAAGAATCCAGTGCAGTTGAAGAAGCGTTTAATGTAACTTTAGAAAACAATACGGCAATTTTAAAAGGTGTCGTTTCTCGTAAGAAACAAGTTGTACCTGTATTAACGGATACCCTTGTTGCGAGAGGATAATGAAAGTGAACCGTTCCTTAAATTAAAGGGACGGTTTTTTATTTGGAGAGTTTTGTCCTTGGGGGTGTGTCTGTAGGGCAAAGTGGAGCAAGAAAAGGATGGTTTTGTCCAGATGGTGGTGTGTCTCAAGGACAAAATGAAGTGAAAAAAGGTAGAAATTGTCTATGATGGTGTGTCTCAAAGACAAAATGAAGTGAAAGAGGGGGAATTTGTCTATGATGGTGTGTCTCAAGGACAAATTGAAGTGAAAGAGGGGGAATTTGTCTATGATGGTGTGTCTCAAAGACAAATTGAAGTGAATGAAGGGGAATTTGTCTATGATGGTGTGTCTCAAGGACAAAATGAATTGTAAAAAGGAGAAATTGTCTATGATGGTGTGCCTCAAAGACAAAATGAAGTGAAAAAAGGAGAAATTGTCTATGATGGTGTGTCTCAAAGACAAAATGAAGTGAAAGAGGGAGAAATTGTCTATGATGGTGTGTCACAAGGACAAAATGAATTGAAAAAAGGAGAAATTGTCTATGATGGTGTGTCTCAGGGACAAAATGAAGTGAAAAAAGGAGAAATTGTCTATGAGGGTGTGTCTCAAAGACCAGGGAAAAGTATTGTCCATGAAAGCTTACTTCAAGGACAAAATGAAGCTAGAGAATAATAGTTTTGTCCTTGATAAACTTCCTGATAGGTTAACGCTAAAAGAAAAAAACGCTTGGACCCACCCAAACGTTTTTTGTGAAAAAATGTATTTTTTTTTGTGTCGCTCTCACTAGTTGACTTACTATTAATAAGCCGAATCAGAGGTTTGTCCATTAACAATGGCAATTCCTGAGCTTGCCCCGATTCTAGTAGCGCCAGCTTCAATCATGGTTTGTGCATCTTCAAGACTTCTTACTCCTCCGGAAGCTTTTACACCAATGGAAGGACCAACCACTTTTCTCATCAAAGCGATATCTTCTTTCGTTGCTCCGCCAGTTGAAAATCCAGTAGAAGTTTTTACAAAATCAGCGCCTGCTTGAACAGCGAGTTTACAAGCAGTCTCCTTTTCTTCATCTGTTAAAAGGGATGTCTCGATGATAACCTTTGTCAAAGCTTTTCCTTTGGCTGCCTCAACGACGGCCTTGATATCACTCTCAACTACTTCGTATTGCTTGCTTTTTAGGGCGCCGATATTGATGACCATATCGACTTCACCAGCGCCATTTTCAATTGCATTTTTCGTTTCATATGCTTTTACATCAGAAGTGTGTGCACCAAGGGGGAAGCCGATAACCGTACAAACCTTTACTTCAGGAGTATCTTTTAAGATCTCTGCTGCAGTTTTCACCCAAGTAGGATTGACACATACTGAAGCAAATTTATGTTCTTTAGCTTCTTCAGCTAATTTAATAATTTCTGCCTCAGTTGCATTGGCTTTTAGTAGAGTGTGATCAATCATTTGTGCTAGTTGTGTTGTCATGTAGTGTTGTCCTCCTATTGATAAAAAAAAACAAAATTGTTTTTTCCAGATATTTATATCTACATTAAACAATATACCAATTCCTTGAACAAAAGTAAATTCACATTTGAACAAATGTTAAGCCCTATGTTCATGTTAGAGTTATCTAATTATTTGCAACTCTTTTGGATACTTCGTTAATATTTCAATGCCTGATTTTGTCACCACAAGGTCATCTTCAATCCGGACTCCAGCCACCCCAGGAACATAAATTCCAGGCTCAACTGTGAATACAGCGCCCTCTTCTAAAATTAGAGAGTTGGTCTCTGTTAAAGATGGGTATTCATGAACGCTAATCCCTAAACCATGGCCAAGCCTATGGGGAAAATACTCACCGTAGCCAGCGGAGGATATAAGATTTCGCGCGGCCAAGTCAACCTCTGAACAAGCTACGCCAGGATGAATCGTCTTTATTGCTGCTAACTGTGCATTTAGAACCGTTTGGTAGATCTTCTCTTGTTCATCATTAATGTCATGATAAGCAACCGTTCTTGTTATATCAGAGCAATAGCCATCGACCACTACGCCTAAGTCAAAAAGAACCAAATCGCCTTTTTGAATTTTCGTTGTTCCAGGTGTTCCGTGCGGGGAAGCCGCATTTTTTCCAGTTAGGACCATGGTGGAAAAGGACATTTCTAACACACCTTTTTTCTTTAGGGCATATTCGATCGCCCCGAGAACGTCCATTTCCGTTTTTCCTTCTGCTATTTCTGCTACGCCAACCTCAATTGCATAGTCTGCAAGAGCGCAGGCCTCTCTTATTTTTTCAAGCTCGTGAGGGTCCTTTTTTAAGCGTAGTTGCCTTAACTTCTCCTCGGCAGATATGAATTTAGCTTGGTTAAACATCTCTATTAGTTTTTCATAACGCTCGACATTCATATGCTCTTTTTCTATTGCCGCTTTATGTACTGTTGAAACTCTTGATGTGATCGCTTTTTTAACTAAGTCCCATGGATTGTCGGTATCAGAGTAACCGATCACCTCATATGACCACCCTGCGTCTTTAGCAGATTGCTTTTCCATACTTGGACAAATTAAGAAAGGTTCCGCGTCTTGAAAAATGGCGACACCGAGTAACCGCTCATGTGGGTCACTAAGAAAACCACTAAGGTAAAAAACATTATCTGTAGAAGTAAGGAAAGCGACTTCTGCTTCTTGTTCAGTTAACCAGCCTGATAACTTTTTGATTCGTTCTAACATGCTAAGTATTCCCTCCTAATGATCCTTTTATTATTGAAAAAGCCTGTGTTAGGTTCGTGTTGATTTCATGAACAAGTCCTTTGTGTAGAAATCAACACGAAAGTTTACCAATGCCCGTGACCTTATTTAGGGAGGCTCCAAATAGAGACTATCAAACGAGAAGAGAAAAAGAAACTTTTAACGATGAAAATTGGGTATATAAGAAAAGGATTTATATAAGAATTGTAGAAGTAACTTACATAAGTAATGGGAAGGAGAGAGGAAGTTTGAAATTATCGTATCACGGTCATTCTGTCGTAAAAGTAGAAACAGGTGGAAAGAGTATTCTTTTTGATCCCTTTATTACCGGGAACGAGCTTACTGACCTTAAAGTGAGTGAAGTAAAAGTGGATGTCATCATTTTGACGCATGCTCATAATGACCACGTCGGGGATACAGTAGAACTCGCAAAAAAAAATGACGCCTTAGTCATTACCAATGCCGATTTGGCTACCTACCTCGGGTGGCAAGGTGTTCGTACCCATGGAATGAATATTGGTGGGGCATATGAATTCGATTTTGGGAAAGTGAAAATGACTCAAGCCTTCCACGGCTCTGGTTATACAACAGCTGATCAACAAATCATATATGGGGGTATGCCGGCAGGAGTATTATTATTTGCTGAAGGAAAAACGGTTTACCATGCAGGTGATACCGGGTTGTTCTCAGATATGAAGTTGATTGGGCAGCTTCATCCGATTGATCTTGCCTTTTTACCAATTGGAGATAATTTTACAATGGGACCAGAGGATGCGGCGATTGCTGCCGAATTCCTTCAAGCTAAACAGGTAGTACCCATCCATTTTAATACGTTCCCGCCAATCAAACAGGACCCACAAAAATTTATTGGGCTTTTAAAAGAACAAAAAGGTCGTGTACTTCAACCAGGAGAGGAAATACAATTATAATAAGGGACTGCTGCCTTCATTTATAGGTAGCAGTTTTTTTATCTATTCATATTCGTAGGGGAATGATTAATGTTTTAGATGTTTTCGCATAAACATAGAACAAGCTATAAAATAGGGGGGAAGATAATGAATAAAAACCGCTATCTACTATATTTGTTGCTTTGTGGAGTAATGCTCTACTATGCTTTACCACGAATCTCTTTTGAATCGCTAGGACTCGAAAGTTTGTTTGCGGGTGCATGGCTGTTATTTGCGTTATTTGTTATTGCGGGAAATCTTTCGGCTTTTCTTTATACACCTAAAAAACAAAAGGTGCCAAAGGCGGGAGTTAAGTCTAAGCCTAAAAGAAGCCGTGGACTAGCTAATTAAAGTGAAAAGTTATGAAAAACAGCTGAGTTAAGCCGAGTATACAATTGAATCAAGACTTTTTTCACTTTATAATATAGTATGGAACTTATTTTCGTACGGTATTATTTTGATAAAGGGTGAAAGTCTTGGCAACTAAGCATGAACAAATTTTACAATATATTGATGAACTCCCGATTGGAGAAAAAATTTCGGTCCGTCAGATCGCCAAGGCAATGAGTGTAAGTGAGGGAACTGCATACAGGGCAATTAAGGATGCCGAGAATAAAGGCTATGTGAGTACAATTGAACGAGTTGGTACGATTAGGATTGAAAAGAAAAAGAAAGAAAATATTGAAAAACTGACCTTTGCTGAAGTTGTTAATATTGTTGATGGTCAAGTGCTAGGAGGTAGGGGAGGTCTACATAAGACCTTAAATAAATTTGTTATTGGTGCCATGAAACTTGAAGCCATGATGAGATATACGGGTGCTGGCAACCTATTAATAGTCGGGAACCGTGATAAAGCCCATGAACAGGCGCTTAGAGCTGGCGCAGCTGTGTTAATAACGGGTGGCTTCGATACGGAAGATAGCGTTAAGAAACTTGCCGATGAATTACAGCTACCGATTATTTCTAGCAGCTATGATACGTTTACAGTGGCAACGATGATCAACAGAGCGATTTATGACCAGTTGATTAAAAAAGAAATCGTTCTAGTAGAAGATATTCTTACCCCAATTACGGAGACTGCCTACCTTAAGACTGACGATACGGTGGCCGATTGGTATAGGTATAAAGATGAGACTAGACATAGTCGCTTTCCTGTCGTTGACCGAAATTTGAAGGTTCAGGGAATGATTACTTCTAAAGATATTATGGGGGATAATCTGGATGCCCCGATTGAAAAGGTTATGACGAGACAACCAATGACTGTTAGTGGAAAGACGAGTGTTGCTTCATCTGCGCATATGATGGTATGGGAAGGAATTGAGGTACTTCCTGTTGTAGACGATTCAAATCGTCTCATTGGGATAATCAGTAGGCAGGATGTACTGAAGGCACTCCAAATGATCCAACGGCAACCGCAGGTGGGAGATACATTAGATGACGCTGTGACTAGTCAAATGATTGTAACTCGAGGAAAAACGAAAGATGAAGATAGTTTTCGCTGCACTGTAACCCCGCAAATGACTAATCATATTGGAACCATTTCCTATGGGGTATTTACAACCCTAGTGTCTGAAGCAGCAAATCGTATTTTAAGAGGTTATAAAAAAGGCGACCTAGTTGTTGAAAACATGACCATTTATTTTTTAAAGCCAGTTCAAATTGATAGCGTTCTTGAAATTTATCCGAGAGTCCTTGAAGTAGGAAGAAAGTTTGGAAAAGTAGATGTTGAAGTGTACAACGACGGAGTCCTTGTTGGCAAGGCTATGATGGTATGTCAACTAATTGATAGACAATAAGAAAAGCGGAGGCGACTGCCCAGGGACGATAAGCATAAGACGCGCCCTGTAATAAGGTGCTTTTTACCTTCTTACAGGGAGTGGCTTATGTCTCGAGCCCCTAGGCGCCGCAGCCAGATAAAGAAAAGAAGCCAACCCATTGGTCGGCTTCTTTCATAATAAGCAACGCTTCTTTCATTAATGGCTATTCGCTTCGTCTGCTTCTTGAATGGCAAAAGGAAGATAATGTTTATATCTCTTAAAACCTGAAATAGCATTTGAAACACCAAGTAGAATAAATAAACCAGAAATGATATATGTTATAGTTGTTTGAAATAAGAATAATTGATTCAGTCCAAACAAGGCTACGAAAAGTCCTAAAGCAATACTTGACTTAGAAGATAACCATTTTCGCTCAATAGGTCGTGAACTTCGTACGTATTTCAATTTATAGAATACATACATAGCAAAAGAGACAACAATCAAGATGACTAGTAAAGGCATAGATATTTCCTCCATTATAAAATCTTCTTTTTATTTTAACGTTATTTGTTCCAAATTACTATAATATCACTATTTCTTTTTATTTTTTAAATTCTATGATTAGATTGAAGGTAATGAAAATACTTTTAAAGGAGAATAGGATGAAAGAGCAAATATTGAGTGAGATTGAAAAATACGAGACCATTATTGTTCATCGACATGTTCGTCCGGATCCAGATGCATACGGATCACAAGGAGGGCTTGTTGAAGTAATCAAAGAATCATTCCCGGAGAAGAAGGTTTACGCCGTAGGAAAAGAAGAACAGTCCCTCCATTATATGAAGAGGCTCGATACGATTTCTGATGAAGTCTATCAAGGTGCCCTTGTTATCGTTTGCGACACAGCTAACCAAGAACGGATTTGCGATAAACGATACAATCTTGGCGATAAATTAATTAAAATAGACCATCATCCAAACGAGGATCCATATGGTGATCTTGTGTGGGTAGACACAAGTGCTAGCTCGACCAGCGAAATGATTTATGAGTTTTATTTAGCGTTTAAAGATCGGGGTCTGAAATTATCTGATGAAGCGGCACGATTACTCTTTGCTGGAATTGTTGGGGATACTGGAAGATTCATATATCCAAGTACAACTGATAAAACTTTTGCTTATGCGGGTGAATTAATTCATTATAACTTCTCGCGTACAGAACTGTTTGATCAAATGTATGAGCTCGATACCAATGTGGTGAAACTGAAGGGCTTTGTGCTGCAAAACTTTGAAGTCCTAGCTAACGGAGCTGCATCTGTCACTCTGAATAAAGAGCTATTAGAAGAATTTCATGTTAAGCCATCAGATGCGTCGCTTTTAGTCAGCGAACTAGGGTCGGTAAAAGGAATTAAGGCATGGGTATTCTTTATTGAGGAAGACGATCAGATTCGAGTAAGACTACGCTCTAAGGGGCCGATCATAAATGTACTTGCCCGCAAATATCGTGGAGGCGGTCATCCGCTTGCCTCAGGTGCTTCCATTTACTCATGGAATGAAGCAAAAAACGTAGTTTATGATTTAATAGAGCTATGTAAATAAGCAGGCGGAGCCTCCTGTTCAACGGTGGATCAGAAGCTAGACAATTTTCTAAGTAAAGACTTATCTATTTTCTTTTCTAATAAAAAAGGAAGGCCCTGTATTCGAGGGCCTTCTATTCATCTAATTGTAGTTGGAGCTGGATGTTGACGGTGGTGTAGACAAAAGTTGAAGTAGTCTTGAGCCGATAGCGTTTGCCGTTGAGGCGTATCACTTTGTTTTTAATAATCTTTGAAATTAAATCTCTACTTTTATAGACAAATTCTAAATCCTTGGCTAGGAAATAATTAAGATCTTCCTTGATATCCTCCTCTGCCTGGTATACTGCTAGGGAATCAAGGTCATATTTTTCGCCATTTGTAATTTTAACTTTTATATCTTGTATCGTCAGTTGTTTAAGATTTTTCTCGTTAAGAGCTTTATAATCTTCTTGCCAAATCTTAACATTGTTTTTTTCTGTTTCAAGATCACTTTTTAGTTTATTTATCTGTGCTGATTTATCCTCTAAAATGACCCCATGCATATAAAGAAAAATACACCAGCTTAAACAGGCACCAATGGCCATCCCTGAGAAAAAACGTTGCCAGGATGGTTTTCGATAATAGGGTGGGATTCGCATGTTAAATATGCTCCAATGTGATCCATTTAATGATTGTTGCCCCAGTCTGAGCTCCTCCCATTGCCGATAGAATTAGTAAAAACTGCTTGAATATATCTTTGGTCTCCCCATCCATCAAGCCGCGCTCAAAGCTATATACGGTGTCAAAGGTACCCCCAATTGCCGCTATGATTGCCCAGATCCTAATTAATTCTGAAATCCGAGAAACCTGAGTGAGCAAGGGTTGTCCCGTCAAGAAAGAAGCAAGCCCCCCTATAAGTGATCCACCAAGGAGAACACCGAGTGCAATAAAGTAACTCTCAAATAAGTGAGAAATAAATGGTTGATTCATATCATAGACCCCTTTGGGAAGTAATCTCTTCATTAAATCGTATGGACAAACTTGGCCAAATATGATGGCTCTTTTTCGTAAATAGGTGCTTTTAAGAAAAAATGTGAAGGAATTGTTATGTTTCACAGTCAAATAACATTAAGATTAAACTCAGGAGTGAAAAAAGGAGAACATATTTTCTTTTTTTTTCACAAGCCATATAATATAAGAAGATAAACCTTTAAGGAGGTGATTCCGTTGTCTTATCTACATTTACAAGTACACAGTGCTTATAGTCTCTTAACTAGCACAATAAAAATAGACAAACTTGTTTCAAGTGCAAAAGAAAAAGGGTTTCCAGCAATCGCTCTTACAGACCGAAACGTCATGTATGGAACCATTGCTTTTTATAAAGAATGCCTACGGAATTCAATAAAACCAATTATTGGATTGACTGTTGATATTTTAGGAATAGATGAAGAAAAGATAGGACCACTTGTCCTGCTTGCCTCGAATAACCAAGGATTTCAAAATCTAATTAAAATTACGAGTGCGGTACAAACAAAATCACCTGAGGGAATACCAGTAAAGTGGTTACGACATTATGCAGCAGGAGTATACGCATTTACTCCAGGGGTTGAAGGGGAGATTGAACAAAGCTTATTAAAGGGTGAACGCGAGCGGGCAACCCAGCTAGCTAAACTCTTTTCTGAAATCTTTGGGAAGAACCACTTTTTCCTTTCCTTGCAAAATCAAGGTGTAACTGGGCAGGGGGATGTGGTAGAGCAAATAGCTGCTCTTTCAGAGGAAACGGGAATCCAACTAGTTGCTGCTAATAGTGTTTATTATCTGGAATCTGAAGATTCCTTTGCGCAAGAATGTTTACTTGCTATGAAAAATGGCCAGAAGCTTCAAGATGATGACCGCAGTAAGTTAGGGAGCAATCAATTCTATTTAAAAACTTCTGAAGAAATGATTGAGTTATTTTCAGAATATCCAAGTGCTTTAGAGAACACTCTGAATATAGGTGAAGACTGCAATGTAATGATTGATTTACAAACAAAGCATTTGCCCAAATATCCGGTGTCAGAGGGACAGACAGCTGATAAATTACTTGAACAACTTTGTCTTTCTGGATTAACTAATCGATATCCTGCTCCTTCGAATGAACATATGCGCCGATTAAAGTACGAACTTTCGGTGATAAAAAAAATGAAATTCAGCGATTATTTTTTAATTGTCTGGGATTTCATGAAGTTTGCGAGGGATAGAGGGATTTTAACAGGTCCAGGGCGGGGTTCAGCAGCAGGATCAATTGTGGCCTATGTTTTGTATATCACAGATGTGGATCCAATTGGTCATCAATTATTATTTGAACGGTTTCTAAATCCTGAAAGAATCTCTATGCCCGATATTGATATTGATTTTCCAGATCATCGCCGAGATGAAATGATTGAATATGTTGCTAATAAATATGGAGAGTTACATGTTGCTCAAATTATTACTTTTGGAACACTTGCGGCAAAAGCTGCTGCGAGGGATGTGGGCAGGGTTTTTGGATTAAATACAAAGGAATTAGACAGGCTTTCAAGGTTAATTCCTTCTCGCTTAGGCGTGACCCTTGATGAGGCATACAAAGAGTCGGAGCCGTTAAGAAAGTTTGTCAATGAATCAGACTTGAATCAAAGGTTATTTCAGACCGCAGTCAAGCTCGAAGGACTCCCACGTCATACGTCCACACATGCTGCAGGTGTAGTCATAAGTGAAAGACCACTGACGGACTTAATCCCAATCCAAACAGGCCATGGAAACATTCTTCTAACCCAATACTCAATGGAACATCTTGAAGAAGCAGGCTTATTAAAAATGGATTTTCTAGGGTTGAGAAACTTAACGTTACTTGAGTCTATACTCACATCCATTCATCGAAAAACGGGGCAGAGAGTTGACATTCGGAGGATTCCCCTCGAAGATAAGCAAACCTTTGAACTGTTAAGTACCGGCGATACTACTGGTGTCTTTCAATTGGAGTCTGAAGGGATGAGGAAGGTCTTACTCAGACTCAAACCCTCCAGGTTTGAGGATATTGTTGCGGTAAATGCCCTTTATCGACCAGGCCCAATGGAAAATATTCCTTTGTTTACCAACAGAAAACACGGGATAGAGGCAATTGAATATCCTCATCCAGATTTGAAAGGGATTTTAGAGAATACGTACGGTGTCATTGTCTACCAAGAGCAAATCATGCAAATTGCCTCTACAATGGCGGGGTTTTCACTTGGAGAAGCCGATTTGCTTCGTCGTGCAGTGAGCAAAAAGAAGAAAGAAGTGCTAGATAAAGAGCGAACTCATTTTGTTGAGGGGGCTTTAAGAAAAGGCTATGAGCGGGATACAGCGAATCAAATCTATGATTTAATAGTCCGATTTGCTAACTACGGCTTCAATCGAAGTCATGCTGTGGCATATAGCTTTATTGCTTATCAGCTTGCTTATCTTAAAGCGCATTATCCATTATTTTTCCATGCAGCCCTCATGACTTCGTCAATTGGGAATGAAGCAAAAATATCGCAGTATGCAAGAGAACTTACCTATAAAGGAATCACGCTTCTCCCCCCATCAATTAATAAGAGTCAGTTTAGTTTTCAAGCCGAAGGAAAATCCATTCGCTATAGCCTTGCAGCAATAAAAGGGGTAGGAGCAGTGGCCTTGAAAGAAATCTTTCAGGCAAGGAAGCAGAAACCTTTTGCAGACCTTTTTGACTTTTGTCTTCGAGTACCTCAAAAGGCTATAAATAGAAAAACAATGGAGGCACTTGTTCATTCTGGAGCTTTTGATGAATTTGGACATGATCGCGCCACTCTGCTTGCGACGCTGGATGTTGCAGCCGAACATGCCCAACTAATGGCTCCTGAAGATACGGGGCAATTTGGCTTATTTTTCGATAATGAATTCGACCTAAAACCCAAATATGTTATGGTGGACCCTTTGAGAATAGAAGACAAGCTTTCTTTTGAAAAGGAAGTACTGGGCATCTACCTATCCACACACCCCATATCGGTAAAAAAGAAAGAGTTAAACGTAGCAGGAGCCCGTATGATGGCGGGCTATCGGGCAGGTGAAAAAGCTAGAGTAGGTGTCTACATTACCGATACAAAAATGATTCGGACGAAAAAAGGTGAAGCAATGGCGTTTTTAACTCTAAGTGATCCTAGCGGAGAAATAGAGGCAGTTGCATTTCCTTTAGTATATAAACGTTCGGGTCACCTCTTGAAGCAAGGTGAAGTTGTATTACTTGATGGGAAACTGGAAGAACGAGACGGGAAGAATCAATTCATTATTCAAACTGTCCTTGACATCGAAATGGCTATTAAGGAAAAAAGGCAAAAGTCAGCAACCTTATTTTTAAAGATTGATGCTAATGATCAAAAAACAGACAGGTTGAATGAGCTAAAGGAAATCCTTAAAAAACATCCTGGAACCATTCCAGTCATCCTACACTATGCTGAGTTAGAGAAGACAGTACTACTGAGTAAAGAATATAAGGTGAATGGGACAGAAAGTTGTTTAAAAGATCTTCGGATTTTTCTGGGAGAAAAAAAGGTCGTCCTAAAGAAATAGACCTTTACAAGTCTCTGGAATGTGTTATATTGGTAAAAAGAAAATGTGGTCTGACCACCTAAAGATTTTTGACTTGCACAATGAGGACCTCTTTTAATTAGAAAAGGGAGTGGACTTAGTTGAACTTAAGAGAAGAAGCACTGCATATGCACAGAGAGAACAAAGGAAAGCTAGAATCAAAGTCAAAGGTTCCTGTTAAAACGGCGAGAGATTTAAGCCTTGCTTATTCTCCTGGAGTAGCAGAACCATGTAAGGAGATCTATGATAAGCCTGAAACCGTATATGACTATACGATGAAGGGGAATATGGTTGCCATCGTATCAGATGGAACAGCAGTGCTAGGATTAGGGAATATTGGACCGGAAGCTTCATTGCCAGTCATGGAAGGTAAAGCTGTATTATTTAAAAGCTTTGCTGGGGTCGACGCATTCCCAATCTGCCTAAACACTACGGACATTGATAAAATTGTAGAGACAGTCAAATTGCTAGAGCCGACTTTTGGTGGGGTCAATCTTGAGGATATCGCCGCCCCAAACTGTTTTGAAATAGAAGAACGGTTAAAGAAGGAAACCAATATACCTGTATTTCATGATGACCAGCATGGGACAGCTATTGTTACGGTAGCCGGCCTTGTCAACGCATTAAAGATTGTTGGCAAAAAAATGACCGAAATTAAGGTAGTAGCCAATGGTGCAGGTGCGGCTGGAATTGCAATTATTAAGCTTCTTTATTCCTATGGTGTTCGCGACATAATTATGTGTGACACTAAGGGAGCAATTTATGAGGGCCGTCCTACAGGAATGAATAATATTAAAGCCGAAGTAGCTAAATATACAAACAGAAACAATGTGCAAGGAAGTCTTTCAGACGCAATTGTTGGAGCAGATGTATTTATTGGCGTTTCAGCTGCTGGAGCCTTAACAGCTGAAATGATAAAGACCATGAACGCAGATCCAATTGTATTTGCTATGGCGAACCCAAATCCAGAGATTATGCCAGATGAGGCGAAGGTTGCAGGTGTTAAAGTAATCGGAACAGGTCGTTCCGACTTCCCTAACCAGGTAAATAATGTCCTAGCTTTCCCGGGAATTTTCCGCGGAGCTTTAGATGCCCGTGCAACTCATATCAATGAAAAGATGAAGGTTGCTGCAGTCGAAGCGATAGCAGGATTGATTAGCGAAGAAGAGTTGTCAAGTGAATATGTCATCCCTGGACCTTTCGACCCGAGAGTCGCGCCGGAAGTTGCTTCTGCCGTAGCAAGGGCTGCGATGGAAACAGGTGTGGCAAGGATAAAGATTGATCCTGATGAAGTGAAACAACGGACAAGAAGGCTCTCAATCATTGAAAAAAGTGAGTGATAAATGGTGATGAGCCAAAATGAGCAGTCAAAAAAAGTTTATATAGAAATTGTCAGACAGCTTCGAGAAATCATCGAGAAAGATGGATTAAAAGCTGGTGACAAAATTCCTTCTGAACGGGAATTATCGGAGCGTCTCAATGCGGGACGCTCCTCTGTTCGGGAGGCATTGCGAGCATTGGAGTTGCTAGGATTAATCGAAACAAGACGCGGCGAAGGAACCTATATTAGGGATTTTCGCGGCAATCAACTTGTACAGTTATTAAGTACCTTTATTTTACAAGATAAAAAAGCAATACAAGACGTAGTTGAAACCAAGCATTTGATTGAACTCGACTGCCTTCAGCTTGCACTCTCTAAACGTTCTAAAAATGATTTTCAACGTTTAAAACAGTGGACGATTGAACATAACGTTGAGGATGTTGATTTTTTTACAAGAATTGTTGATTTAGCAGATAATCATCTAATATATAGAATATGGAAAATACTAGTAGAATACTATCGTTCTTTAGATAGAATTGAGCTGCATGTGCCGACAAAAGAGCGATATTTTGAACTGGTTGAAGCATTGGAAAAGGGCGATGAGGAATGGGTCCTCAATGCATACAGGAGATTACGTAATTTGTCGGATGAATCATGACAATATTCAACAGAATTCATCTCCCGTGTGTTTTATAGTAAAGGACAGACTTATAAAACGGGATATCGGGCATGATTATGTATCCTCGAGTGGTCTGGCCACTTTTCTTGAATAGGGCAGTCAATTAAAAGGGCTGTTTTCAAGGACAATCTTGAATTTTCTGCTGTTGATTGGAAAGGTGATTAACAGTCTAAGCTTTTAAAATAAGGGAGGTATCACCTTGCTGAAAGAATTATTCACGAAAACAAAGAAAAAGAAATATGCTACCATCCCTTCAGAAACAGCAAAACAGGACGTCCCTGAAGGGATTATGACCAAGTGTCCAAACTGTAAGAAGATAATGTACACGAAGGAACTAGTGAAAACCCTAAAGGTGTGTTTTCATTGCGGATACCATCACCAAATGAATTCCAAGGAGCGGATACAAAGCTTTGTAGATTCAGGAAGTTTTCAGGAATTAAATAAAGGAATGGTTTCCGAGAATCCCCTAAACTTTCCTGATTATGAAGAGAAACTTGAAAAGGATCGGAAGAAAACACACTTAAACGAAGCAGTTGTAACAGGGGTCGCTGAGATAGGTGGCATGGGAGTTGTTTTGGCAATCATGGACGCTTCTTTCCGTATGGGGAGCATGGGCTCTGTTGTCGGAGAAAAAATTACTTTGGCGATTGAAAAAGCAGACGAGCTTAAGGTGCCATTTATCATCTTTACTGCTTCAGGTGGTGCCAGAATGCAAGAAGGCGTTCTAAGTCTAATGCAAATGGCAAAGACAAGTGTTGCTCTAAAAAGGTTCAGTGATCACGGGGGGTTAATCATTTCAATCATGACCCATCCGACTACTGGTGGGGTATCAGCAAGTTTCGCATCTCTTGGTGATTATAATTTTGCGGAACCTGGAGCATTGATAGGGTTTGCAGGTAGACGGATTATTGAACAAACGATAAGAGAAGACCTGCCCGAAGATTTCCAAACAGCAGAATTTCTTTTAAAGCACGGTCAACTTGATGCCGTTATTACAAGGCAGGAGTTAAGAGACAGAATCATATCCATTTTGGAAATTCATCAGCCGGGAGGGAGTATCAGTTGGCAGGAGATTTAGAGTTTGAAAAACCAGTCATAGAGTTAAAGAAAAAAATTAATGAGTTAAGAGAATATACAAAGAATACAGAGATGGATTTGTCATCAGAGATTGAAAAACTTGAGGCTCGTTTAGAGAAAGTAGAAAAGGAAATATATGAAAATATAAAACCCTGGGACCGTGTTTCAATCGCTCGTCACCCAGAGCGGCCAACAACACTTGATTATATTTCACTCCTTTTCACTGACTTTTTCGAGTGTCATGGCGATCGATTATTTGGAGATGATGAGGCGATTGTCGGTGGGATTGCAAAGTTTCATGGTTTACCCATCACAGTGATTGGCCACCAACGGGGAAAAGATACAAAGGAAAATATTCGACGAAACTTTGGGATGCCCCATCCAGAGGGATACCGAAAAGCTTTGCGGCTTATGAAGCAAGCTGAGAAATTTAGACGTCCAATTATTTGCTTTATTGATACCAAAGGAGCATACCCAGGAAAAGCTGCTGAAGAAAGAGGACAAAGTGAGGCGATTGCTCGTAATCTATTTGAGATGGCTGGACTGAAAGTGCCAGTTATTTGTATTGTGATTGGTGAAGGTGGAAGTGGTGGAGCACTTGCCCTTGGAGTAGGAAACCATATTCATATGCTTGAGAATTCTACTTACTCTGTAATTTCCCCCGAGGGTGCAGCTTCTATTCTTTGGCGCGATGCTTCACTTGCAAAAAAAGCAGCAGAGTCCATGAAAATTACTGCACCAGATTTAAAGCAGTTAGGGATTATTGATGAGATTATACCTGAAGCCCGGGGTGGTGCACATCGGGATGTAAATCAACAGGCAGGGGAAATCAGTAAAGTGCTGAAAGCCTCATTAAAAGAACTTTCTGGTTTATCGGTAGAAGAGTTAGTAGACAATCGATATAAAAAGTATAAATTGATTGGAGAATATTCGTCATTAAATGAGTATATCGGGGTAAATTAAGAACGTGCAATGGCACGTTCTTTTTCCTTTTACAAAGCTGTATCGAAAGAGTTTTTTGGTGTATTAAGCGCTTCCATTAAATTTATTATTCTGTCTTTACGAGTATTTTACGTCAAATGTTGTGATAGGCTATTCTTCATGGTATTTTAAAAATATTGATGTTGTGAATTGAAACCAACCCAGGGCTGAATTGGTAAGAATTCACAGTTACAAATACATAAAAAGTAAAGAGGTGATAGACTATGAAACGAATTGGTGTCTTAACAAGTGGCGGAGATGCCCCTGGAATGAATGCGGCAGTACGTGCAGTAGTCAGAAAAGCTATTTACCATAATATAGAAGTGTATGGCGTTATTGGTGGGTATGCAGGCTTGATGAATGGAAATATTAAACAGCTAGAACTAGGTTCGGTGGGAGATATTATTCATCGTGGAGGAACATTCCTACAATCCGCCCGAAGTGAAGAATTTAAGACCAAAGAAGGGCAGCAAAAAGGAATTGAGCAATTAAAGAAATTTGGCATTGATGGTCTCGTAGTGATTGGCGGAGATGGGTCATATAGAGGCGCTAAGGCATTGACTGAACAGGGCTTCCCTTGTGTAGGAGTTCCGGGTACTATTGATAACGATATTTCAGGAACTGAATTTACGATTGGGTTCGATACGGCATTGAATACTGTTATTGATGCAATCGATAAGATTAGAGATACCGCTTCCTCCCATGAACGAACGTTTATCATTGAAGTCATGGGCAGAAATGCTGGAGATATTGCTTTATGGTCAGGGCTAGCAGGTGGTGCTGAGACGATTTTGATACCGGAAGCAGAGCAAGATATTAAAGAGATTGCTCAGCGTCTGAAAAGCGGTCAGGAGCGTGGAAAGAAACACAGTATCATTATTGTAGCTGAAGGTGTAATGAGTGGTTATGAGGCAGGTAAACAAATTAAGCAAGAAACAGACATGGATACAAGGGTTACTGTATTAGGTCATGTCCAACGTGGAGGGTCTCCTACCGTTACAGACCGCGTATTGGCTAGTAGACTTGGAGCAAGGGCAGTTGAACTTTTATTGGAAAATAAAGGCGGCCGAGCGGTTGGCATCGAAAAAAATGAGTTGGTTGATTATGATATCATTGAGGCACTAAATAAGCCACATAATCTTGATATGGATTTGTATAAGCTCTCTAAAGAACTATCAATTTAAAAAGCAACAGTTAAATCAGGAGGTCACATTATTTATGCGTAAAACTAAGATTGTATGTACCATTGGACCAGCTAGTGAAAGTATTGAAAATTTAACTAAATTAATGGAAGCGGGCATGAATGTCGCAAGACTTAATTTTTCTCATGGTGATTTTGAAGAACATGGTGCAAGAATTAAAAACATTCGCGAAGCAGCCAAAAAAACAGGAAAGAATGTTGCAATCCTTCTTGATACGAAAGGTCCAGAAATTCGGACAAACAATATGACTGACGGTGCGCTTGAACTTGAGGCAGGGAAAGAAATTATTGTTTCAATGACTGAGGTTCTTGGTACTACAGAGAAATTTTCAATTACTTACGAACAATTGATTCATGATGTAAAACCTGGCGATAAAATTTTACTAGATGACGGTTTAATCGGACTTGAAGTTCTTGAACTAGATAGGGCAAATGGCGAAATCAAAACAAAGATTTTAAATAGTGGTACATTAAAGAACAAAAAAGGTGTAAATGTCCCAGGTGTATCAGTTCAGCTTCCTGGTATCACAGAAAAAGACGCTAAGGATATTTTGTTCGGAATTGAACAAGGTGTTGATTTTATCGCAGCTTCCTTTGTGCGTAGAGGTTCTGATGTACTAGAAATTCGTGAATTACTAAAAGAAAATAATGCTACATATATTAACATCATTCCTAAAATTGAAAACCAAGAAGGTGTCGATAATATCGATGAAATTCTTGCAGTTTCAGACGGTCTTATGGTGGCACGTGGAGATTTAGGGGTAGAAATTCCTGCGGAAGAAGTTCCATTGGTACAAAAAGAATTGATCAAGAAATGTAACACGCTTGGAAAGCCTGTTATTACAGCTACACAAATGCTTGATTCCATGCAGAGAAATCCAAGACCAACACGTGCAGAAGCAAGTGATGTTGCAAATGCAATCTTTGATGGTACGGATGCAATTATGCTATCTGGTGAGACAGCTGCAGGGCAATATCCAATTGAAGCAGTTCAAACTATGCACAATATTGCATCACGCGCGGAAACAGCTTTAAATCATAAAAATCTTCTTTCACTTCGTAGTAAAACAAATGAGCACAGTATTACGGATGCAATCGGACAATCAGTTGCTCATACGGCTTTAAATCTTGATGTTAAGGCAATCATTACCCCGACTGAAAGTGGTCACACTGCACGAATGATTTCGAAATACCGTACAAAGGCACCGATTGTTGCTGTGACTTCTAATGATTATGTACAGCGCCGTCTTGCTCTAGTATGGGGTGTATATCCACAGCTTGGGAAAAAGGCAAGCACAACAGACGAGATGCTTACCAATGCTGTTGAGGATAGCAAGAAAAGTGGATTAGTAAAGAATAGTGACTTAGTCGTTATTACTGCGGGTGTACCAGTTGGTGAATCGGGCACAACAAATTTAATGAGAATTCACGTTGTCGGCGATGTTCTTGTTAAGGCTCAAGGAATTGGACGAAAAACTGCTTATGGGAAAGTGGTTCTTGCAAATAATGCAAAAGAAGCTTTAAACAAGGTCCAAGAAGGCAGTATCCTTGTAACGGTTGGTTCTGATCGTGAAATGGTTCCAGCAATTGAAAAATGTGCTGCACTTATCACTCAAGAGGGTGGACTAACGAGCCATGCGGCTGTTGTAGGCTTGAATGTAGGGATTCCAGTAATTGTTGGCGTAGAGAACGTAATGGAAATTTTTAAAGAAGGTCAAGAAATTACGGTAGATGCACAAAGAGGCGTTGTTTATAACGGACATGCTAACGTCCTGTAATAAACATAAATAAAGGAACGGGCTAAAAAAGCCCGTTCCTTTTTGCAATCTCTGCTGTTGTAAGGTTGTGTATATGCGATATTTTATGCATATAATAGGAGAAACAGACAAGCTTGGAGAGGAGAAGTCTATGAGGTATCTTTTTTTAGTTATCGTTTTGGTTCCTGCAATTGAGATAGCTATCTTATTGTTAGCGGGTCAAACGATAGGAATCTTTCCAACCATTGCATTAATTTTTTTCACAGGGATAGTAGGTGCATACCTAGCGAAACAACAGGGCTTGGCTACCATTCGAGATGTTCAAGAACGGTTGCAAAGAGGCACTATGCCAGGAGACGCACTTTTGGATGGAGTGTGTATTTTGGTAGGTGGCACACTTTTGCTTACTCCGGGTTTTGTGACAGACATAACTGGATTGTTATTGTTAATCCCAGCATTAAGAAAATACTTCAAAATATGGTTAATGAAATTCTTCAAAAATAGAATGGACAGACGGACGATTACGATTATTCGTTAAGTAGCTTACCTTTATTATAGTTACACATTGTGGCTTTCATCCCCTTTGATGAAAGCCCAAAGGTCGTGAAACACATTGGCGCGGTGAAGTGTGTTGATGATTACAAGTATTACAGGACCTACGATTAAACCAATAAATCCCATTAATTTATAGCCAACAAATAGAGCAATTAACGTAGCTAGTGGATCTATCCCAATATTCGATGAAAGAACTTTTGGCTCCATAAGCTGCCTCTGTACTAAAACCACTAAATATAATATCCCTAGACCGATTGCAAGGTGCATCTCGCCAGCCACTGCTTCAAAAATAATCCAAGGTACAAAGACGGCTCCTGTTCCTAAATAAGGAACAATATCCACAAGACCAGTAACGAGGGCAATCGTAATGGCGTAATCGACCTTTAAGATTAATAAACCAATTAAAATGGTAATGGCAGTGATAGAGATAAGGGTGACTTGTGCAGTAATAAAGCCGAATAATGCTCGTTTTAAATCAGCAAAAACTGTTTTTCCGCTTGCCTTAGCTTTCTTTGGTAAAAAACGATTACCCATTGTAGAAAGTCTGTACCAATCCTTGCTGATAAAAAAGGTCCCGAGAAGAGAAAAAATGATGACTGTAGCAGCACTTGGAAACCACCCTATAATGGCAGGGATATTTCCAAAAAAACCTTGGATGAAGTTTCCTAAAGTCGTCCCAACTTGTGATCCGACATTTTGGATATTCTCGAGAATGGTATCCTGCTGTCCGGTCTCAAGGTTCATAAAAAGTCCTGAAAGCTGATTGTATAGTGGAATTACTTGGGCAGCAAAGAATACCTCGATGTAGGTAATTAAGGTTTGAACATGATTTGGGACCACCTTAGATAGGTATTCAGCTCCTGCGACAATTTCAACGACTAACAAAGTGATCAATCCAGCAAATACAGAAAATATAAGCAAAAGTGACAGTAGTACTGCGAATCCTCTTGGTATCCTTGTTTTGTTTTCGAAAAAATTAACGATAGGGTTGATCAAAAAAGCAATGAGCAGTCCGATAATAAATGGATAAGTGATTTTGGATACATAATAGAAAGTGAAAAGGAAGACAATAAAAAGTACGGCAACGAATAAAAATCTTAGGGTTCTATTTACATAGATTGGATTCAAGAATATCCCCTCTCACAATTTGTTTATACAAAGAGTTCGCCAAATGTATGGGAAATCCTCCTCTATTTGGAAAGGGATAAAAGTGAATAACTAAGAAAAAAGAAAATTTTGATGAAACTGAATAAACTATGTTACAATAGTAAATACCTCGGAAGGGGCGAAATAAATGGTATTTGAACCATTTCTCTTTTTGGGATTACTGCTAGTCATTGCTTTGGTTGCGAAAAACCAATCTTTGATTATCGCAGTCAGTGTCCTGTTTGTCCTAAAAATTTTAGGGTTTGATTCAAAGATTTTTTCATATATTCAAGGAAAAGGCATTAACTGGGGAGTAACCATTATTACAATCGCAGTATTAGCTCCAATTGCAAGTGGGGAAATAGGCTTTAAAGATTTAACAGGTGCGTTCAAAACTCCATATGCTTGGATTGCGCTTATTTCTGGAATCCTTGTGGCGCTGCTTGCAAAAGGCGGGGTAACGTTACTTGCTGCAGATCCGCATATTACGACAGCGCTAGTTCTTGGAACCATTTTGGCTGTTTCAATTTTCAAAGGTGTCGCGGTTGGACCATTAATTGGTGCTGGAATTGCTTACGCAGCGATGAGGCTTTTTGAGTTTTTTAAATAGTCTTTGAAGGCTCTTTTCTCAAATTTTGGTGCTTATTTGAGTTGAAACGATGATTTGTAAATTTAATTTCACTGTGAAAATAGCTTTCCAATCTTGAGAAAAGAGCTTGTATCACCTATCACTCTTTAAAATTGGCTTTAGGTTATTATCATATTTTTTCCGAAAACAGCCTTTGTGAAATAACAAATTTTTAACATTTAAGTACTTTTCGTTCACAAAAGTCAGAGAATTGTTTATAATAGGACTTGTAATTATACTTGCTCTTCCTTTCATTGTCGCAAAGCCCATTTAAATGGGTTTTTCATTAAAGGATAATGTAAGCATTTTCTTTTTTGGTCTATTTCTGAGCAAGCGCTCGGTCTATAGTGATACTGGAGAATGGAAAGGCTGACTGTGTATTTGCCAGGTGTTAGGGAAATTCTTTTAATTTGAAAGCTATCATTCTATAACTCCAGTAGATAAATTAAAGACAAATACGATGTGGGGAAAATTACCAAGAGAAGGAGAGATTCAGTATGACAGTAACACGTGGTCTTGAAGGGGTAGTGGCAACAACATCTTCCATCAGTTCAATTATTGATGACACACTTACTTATGTAGGATACAACATTGATGATCTTGCTGATAATGCAAGTTTTGAGGAAGTTATTTACTTATTATGGCATGGCAGACTGCCGTTAGCTTCCGAACTTGATGAGTTAAAAAAACAATTAGCAGAAAATATGGCATTGCCAAAAGAAGTATTAGAACATTTCAAGTTATATCCAATTGATAAGATTCATCCGATGGGCGCACTTCGAACAGCGGTTTCGCTTTTAGGCTTGCACGATGAAGAATCAGATGTGATGGACGAAGAAGCAAACTACCGTAAGGCGATCCGTCTTCAAGCTAAAATGCCAGCAATTGTTACTGCTTTTGCACGAATTCGTAAAGGCCTAGAGCCGGTTGCTCCTCGAACAGATTTGAGCTTTGCGGCAAACTTTTTATATATGCTAAGTGGTAAAGAACCAGAGCCAATTGCAATCGAAGCTTTTAATAAGGCACTTGTTTTGCATGCTGATCATGAGTTAAATGCATCGACGTTTACGGCGCGCGTATGTGTGGCTACTTTGTCTGATGTTTATTCAGGTGTCACTGCAGCAATCGGCGCATTAAAAGGTCCACTTCATGGTGGGGCAAATGAGGCCGTTATGAAAATGTTGACAGAAATTGGGACTCTAGAAAACGTTGAGCCTGCAATTCGTCAAAAATTAGAAAATAAAGAAAAGATCATGGGATTCGGACATCGTGTTTACCGTCAAGGTGATCCGCGTGCGAAGCATCTACGTGAGATGTCTGCAAAGTTAACGGAGTTAACAGGAGAGCCACACTGGTATCAAATGTCTACTCAAATTGAAAAAATTGTAACTGGCGAGAAAAAATTGCCACCTAACGTGGACTTCTATTCTGCTTCTGTTTACCACAGTCTTGGAATTGACCATGATTTGTTCACGCCTATTTTTGCTGTCAGCCGTGTTTCAGGATGGTTAGCACATATTCTTGAACAGTACGCAAACAACCGTTTAATTCGTCCACGTGCTGAGTACACTGGACCTGGTATGCAAAAATATGTTTCAATTGAACTTAGAGGTTAGTATTTACTTATTAGCTAAAAATTGTTCTAATAATAAGGGTGAAGAAAGAAAAGTAGCAATAGAGAGAATAGTTAGTTGCTTTTCTTAAAATAGAATAGGGGGCCTAAAAAACCTTCTATTCTAGTGAATAATTTGGAGGGAGATTTATAACATGACACAACAAGGTGAAAAAATCGTAGTTAAAGACGGAGTACTGAACGTACCAAATAATCCAATTGTTCCATTTATTGAAGGAGACGGCACAGGTCCTGACATTTGGGCATCTGCTAGTAGAGTTTTAGATGCTGCTGTTGAGAAAGCATACAAGGGAGAGCGCAAACTTGTTTGGAAAGAAGTTTTAGCAGGTGAAAAAGCGTTCAATCAAACTGGAGAGTGGCTTCCAAAAGAAACTCTAGATGCAATTGATGAGTATCTAATTGCGATTAAAGGACCATTAACAACTCCAATCGGTGGTGGAATTCGTTCCCTTAACGTAGCATTGCGCCAAGAACTTGATTTATTCGTATGCTTACGTCCAGTTCGCTGGTTTGAAGGAGTACCTTCTCCAGTAAAACGTCCTCAAGATACAGATATGGTTATTTTCCGTGAGAACACAGAGGATATCTATGCAGGTATTGAATATCAAAAAGGTTCTGATGAAGTAAAGAAATTGATTTCTTTCCTTCAAAACGAACTTGGAGTAAACAAAATTCGCTTCCCTGAGACTTCTGGTCTTGGAATTAAGCCAGTATCTGAAGAAGGTACAAGCCGTTTAGTACGTGCAGCTATTGAATATGCAATCAAAGAAGGACGTAAATCCTTAACTTTGGTACATAAAGGCAATATCATGAAGTTCACTGAAGGTGCATTCAAGAACTGGGGTTATGAGCTTGCTGAAAGAGAATACGGTGATAAGGTGTTCACTTGGGCAGAGTATGACCGTATTAAAGATGAGCAAGGTGTTGATGCAGCGAACAAGGCTCAATCAGATGCTGAAGCTGCTGGAAAAATCATCGTTAAAGATGCAATCGCTGATATCTTCCTACAACAAATCCTTACTCGTCCAAAAGAATTTGATGTTGTTGCAACAATGAACCTTAACGGAGATTATATTTCTGATGCACTTGCTGCTCAAGTAGGTGGAATTGGAATCGCTCCAGGAGCAAACATCAACTATGAAACAGGCCATGCGATCTTCGAAGCAACTCATGGTACTGCTCCAAAATATGCAGGTTTAGATAAGGTTAACCCTTCTTCGGTAATTCTTTCAGGTGTATTAATGCTTGAACATTTAGGATGGACTGAAGCTGCTAACATGATCTTAAAGTCAATGGAAAACACAATTGCTTCTAAAGTTGTAACATATGACTTCGCTCGTTTAATGGATGGAGCAACAGAAGTTAAATGCTCTGAGTTCGGCGATGAGCTAATCAAAAATATGGAATAAGTATAGAAATTAAAGAGGGGATTCTAGCAGAAGCCCCTCTTTAAAAATAAGCGAAAGAGTTAGAAGATTCAAAATAATATTCTTAGGAGGGTTCTTAATGTCTTTAAAGCGCAAAAAGATATCTGTAATAGGAGCGGGATTTACGGGAGCTACTACTGCATTCATTCTTGCTCAAAAAGAGCTAGGTGATGTTGTGCTAGTTGATATTCCACAAGCTGAAAATCCTACAAAGGGAAAAGCCTTAGATATGTTAGAGGCTGGCCCTGTTCAAGGTTTCGATGCAAATATTACCGGGACTTCTAATTATGAAGATACTAGGGAATCTGATGTTGTTGTCATCACAGCAGGTATTGCACGTAAGCCGGGGATGAGTCGAGATGATTTAGTGCAAACAAATCAAAAAGTTATGAAAGCAGTAACAAAAGAAATCGTCAAGTATTCTCCAAATTGTCATATTCTTGTATTAACAAACCCAGTAGATGCAATGACTTACACTGTTTTTAAAGAATCTGGTTTTCCAAAAAATCGTGTAATCGGCCAGTCTGGTGTTCTCGATACAGCCCGTTTCCGTACATTTGTTGCTCAAGAATTGAACCTCTCAGTCAAAGACATCACTGGCTTCGTGTTAGGTGGGCATGGTGACGACATGGTCCCTCTCGTGCGTTACTCCTATGCAGGTGGGATTCCGCTTGAGACATTAATACCTAAAGATCGCCTGGATGCAATTGTTGAACGCACTCGTAAGGGTGGTGGGGAAATCGTTAATCTTCTAGGAAACGGCAGTGCCTATTATGCACCAGCAGCTTCACTTGTTGAGATGGTTGAAGCCATTGTAAAAGATCAACGTCGAGTACTTCCATCAATCGCCTATCTAGAAGGAGAATATGGGTATGATGGAATTTATTTAGGTGTACCAACCATTCTGGGTGCGAATGGAATTGAACAGGTAATCGAGTTAGAACTTACGTCGGATGAAAAAGCAGCCCTTGATAAGTCCGCGGATGCTGTTCGCAATGTAATGAAAGTATTAGCTTAGTTAATGACTAATGTTATGGCTTTTTAGTGGTTTCATACAGGAAATCAACATTAGCGTCTTATAGACCTAAAAGAAAAATCGGGGATGTTCCCCGATTTTTTTGCAAATACTAATAGCTATATTGATTTTTTTGGGGGGAGGACCTGCTATGTTGCTAGGAAAAAAAAGAAAGCTTGGGAGAACGATTGAAGATATTTCTATAGGAGAAAAACTTAGCCTAACAGAAAAAATTGAGGATAAAGATCTTTTGTTGTTTTTAGGTCTAACAAATGATTCCAATCCTTTATACATCCAACATGACTACGCATCTCAGACCCCACACAAGAAACCGGTTGTACCTGCTATTATGTTAAATGGAATTATCACTTCAGCAGTATCTAAATATCTTCCAGGTCCAGGTAGCTATATTTTAAAACAAGAAATGGAGTATGTATCTCCAGTGTACCACTACAGTACAGTTCAGTTTTTATTTGAGGTTACACTGGTTAACCGAGATCGCCACAGTGTGGAAATAACGGTAAATGCCACAAATGAAGAAGAGGTAGAGGTATTAAAAGGAAAATTAACTGTATGTCCTCCTTATCCTCCGCAACAAGATGAGGGTCAAGCTCTGGAAAATTTCTAAAGGTGCAATCGATGCATCTTTTTTTATTGCTCTTTTTTTCACAAAATATGGATTTCTCTTTAAGAAGTTGTTTTATAAGGTTTATAATTGTATAAGATTCTAAATCTTTTTTTATTGGAGGATAATATGACTAGGGTACTTGTAGTGGATGATGAACAATCAATCTTAACATTGCTTCAATATAATCTTGAGCAAGCAGGGTATGAAGTGTTAACCGCGATGGATGGAGAAGCGGGGGAACTTTTGGCATTGGAGAAAGAGCCTGAGTTAATTATTCTTGACCTAATGTTACCAAAATTAGATGGTATTGAAGTGTGCAAACGGCTTCGTCAGCAAAGGGTAACGACCCCGATTTTAATGCTGACAGCTAAGGATGATGAATTTGATAAGATTCTTGGTCTTGAACTAGGTGCAGACGATTACATGACTAAACCTTTTAGTCCACGAGAAGTTGTGGCACGAGTGAAAGCGATTTTGCGTAGGTCAAAGTTGATGCCGAATTCACAGAGGGATCTGGAGGAAGATAAGGATCAAATTCGCATCGGAGACTTAAAAATCCTTGCAGAAAACTATGAAGCATACTTTATGGGGAACTTGCTTGAGTTAACTCCTAAAGAGTTTGAATTACTTGTTTACTTAGCTAAGAATAAGGGACGAGTTCTAACAAGAGATCAGTTATTGAGTGCAGTTTGGAAATATGATTTTGCTGGTGATTCACGAATTGTAGATGTACATATCAGTCATTTAAGGGATAAAATCGAAAAAAACACGAAGAAACCGGATTATATAAAAACCATTCGCGGATTAGGCTACAAGCTTGAGGAACCAAAGAAGGCATGACGAAATACCGATCCAGACTTCTTATTGCTCTAATTACTCTTATCATCGTTGTTCTACTGGGCTTGGGTATTGTTTTAGGGCAGCTTTATAAAAATGATTACTTCAATAATTTTAATGAACGTCTTAAAAATGAAATTAATATTGTTTCACACTTTATAGAGGACAAAGGTGGGATTTCTTCTCTCAATGCAGAAGAGATTGATGAGATTGGAGAAGTGTTGAAAACTCGAGTTACCATTGTAGATGAACATGGCGTGATTCTATTTGATACAGATTCGGATAAAACAGCGATGTCCAAACACGTGGAGATTATTAAAGAGGTTCTCTCTGGTAAAGGGCAAAAAGAGAGGAAAGGGAAATATTCTTATGGCTCCCAGGTTCAGTATTTTTGGAAAACCGTTGAACGAAATGGACAAATAGAAGGATATCTATTCCTTTCAACAAAGGTTAACGAAGTGAGGGAAGTTTATAATCATTTGTGGTGGGTTTTAAGTGTTAGTCTTGGCTTAGCATTATTAGTGATTATTTTGCTTGGTTCAAAAATCACATCAAGGTATACAAAACCAATCGAATCAGCGACAAATGTGGCAATAGAGTTAGCTAAGGGAAATTATCGCGCAAGAACCTATGAAGATCATATTGACGAAACAGGGATGCTAAGTGCCTCAATTAATGTATTAGCTCGTAACTTACAAGAATTAATGAAGTCACAAGAAATGCAACAGGACAGACTTAGCACATTGATTGAGAATATGGGAAGCGGTCTAATACTCATCGATAAACGGGGTTATATCAATCTAATTAATAAAACATATAAAGAAACCTTTCAGGTTGACCCGGGAGAATATCTTTACAGGCTTTATCATGAGGTAATTGAGCATAAAGAAATTAGTTCCCTCGTGGAAGAAATTTTTATGACTGAAAAAAAGATAAAAAAACAAGTGGTCCTTCCACTTAGTATCGAAAGGCGCTATTTTGAAGTCTACGGAGTACCAATCATTAGTTCACATAATGTATGGAAGGGCGTTTTGCTGGTTTTTCATGAAATAACAGAGCTAAAGAAATTGGAGCAAGTACGGAAAGATTTTGTTGCGAATGTTTCTCATGAGTTAAAAACACCAATTACATCTATTAAAGGTTTTTCTGAAACCTTGCTTGACGGAGCAATGGAAGATAAACAGACTCTCGAAGCATTTATTACCATTATCTTAAAAGAAAGTGATCGGCTGCAGATACTTGTAGAGGATTTGTTAGAACTTTCCAGAATTGAACAGCATGGTTTTAAACTAAATATAGAAAGTCTAGATTTAAATAAACACATTTTAGAAGCGATTACGATGGTAGAAGCAAGTGCGTCAGAGAAAAGGATAACTCTTGAATTGAAAGCTGATCATTCTAGTAACATGATTTCGGGAGATGTAAATAGGCTGAAACAAGTATTCATTAATTTATTGACGAATGCGATTGCGTATACACCAAGTGGCGGTGACGTTTCGATTGAAATTATCAATCAACCAGAGAATGTGGTTGTTCTTGTAAAAGATACTGGAATTGGGATGGACAGTAGTGAAATTCCAAGAATTTTTGAGCGGTTTTATCGAGTGGATAAAGCGCGAAGCAGGAACTCGGGAGGGACTGGTCTTGGCCTGGCAATTGTAAAGCATATCATGGAAGCTCATAAGGGCACGATTGAAGTACAAAGTGAAGTAGGCAAAGGAACAATGTTCACGCTTAAATTTAAAAAAAGCAATGGATAATTATTAAATGTGAAAATTGAAACCTAATCGTCCTTAGAACCGTAGTAACAATTATAGAAAAAGAAGGGGGAGAGATAGGTGAGCTTAAGGAAACTATATATAACGACCGGTGCTGTGATTCTAGCCGCATTGCTTATTCTTGTCGCTATAACAAGCTGGTATACGGTAGATGAATCAGAACAAGCAGTGATCTTAACATTTGGGGAAGTCGAAGAAGGAATCAGTGAACCAGGTCTTCATTTCAAATTACCTTGGCCGATTCAATCAGTTGAAACGTTATCGAAGGAAACATTCAGTTTACAGTTTGGTTATGAGGAAAAAAATGGTGAAATCCAAGATTTTCCTGATGAAACCAAAATGATTACTGGGGATGAAAATATTGTCCTTGCAGATCTAGTCGTGCAATGGAAAATTACAGATCCTGAAAAGTACTTATTCAATGCAGAAGTCCCAAAAGAAATTTTATACGATGCAACGTCTGCATCGGTTAGGAGTATCATCGGGAATTCCAAAATTGACGATGCTCTAACATCCGGGAAAGCGGAAATTGAAGCCGAAGTTCGTGATCTATTGTCTAGTCTGGTAGAAAAATATGATATAGGTGTTTCAATTCTTGCAGTTAAGCTTCAAGATGTGGAACTACCGAATGATGATGTTCGAAAAGCCTTTACAGATGTAACAGATGCACGTGAAACCATGAATACAAAAATCAATGAAGCAAATAAATACCGAAATCAAAAAGTAAATGAAGCTAAAGGGGAAAAGGATGCTCTCATTTCAAGAGCAGAAGGGGAAAAAGCTGCTAGAATTGAGCGAGCACGTGGAGACGTCGCGGTATTCAATGCTCTATATGGTGAATATAAAGGGAATCCTGAAATTACTAGAGAACGTCTAGTTATTGAAACCCTTGAACAGGTTCTTCCTGGGGCTGAGATATATATTATGAATGATGACGGTAATACGCTAAAGTATTTCCCGATACGTCCACTTGAAGGAGAACAGCCGAAGCCCGCAGTAGAAGGGAGCGAAGAGAACAATGGCTGATGATAATATCATTGATATGAATGAACGCTCAGGAAAAATGGATGGGTGGAATAAGTATACAAAGTTTGGTCTTTTTATTGTACTTTTACTAGCGCTGTTAATCTTTATTTTTAATAATTTATTTGTTGTCAAAGAGGGAGAATATAAGGTCATTCGTCAGTTCGGTGAAGTTGTAAGGATTGAGAGCAGTCCAGGCTTATCTTATAAAATTCCGTTTATTCAAAGTGTAACATCGCTACCAAAATATCAAATGACGTATGACGTTTCTCAAGCGGAAATCAATACTAAGGATAAAAAGCGTATTTTAATAGATAATTATGCAGTTTGGAAAATTGAGGATCCAAAGAAAATGATTTCTAATGCTCGTACACTGGAAGCAGCGGAATCACGGATGGAGGAATTTATCTATTCTGTGACTAGAACGGAACTAGGGCAATTAAACTACGATGAAATCATTAATGATGAGAAATCATCAAGGGGTTCCTTGAACGACCGCATTACGGAGCAGGTAAATGAACTTCTAGTAAAAGATAACTACGGGATTAGCGTAACGGACGTTAGGATGAAACGTACCGACCTTCCTGAAGAAAACGAACTCTCTGTTTTTACTCGTATGATTTCTGAGCGGCACTCAACTGCTCAAGATTATTTGTCACAAGGTGATGCTAGAAAAAACATTATTGAGGCAGAAACAGATAAAGAAGTAAATGAAATGATTGCGAAAGCAAAAGCCGATGCAGAGGAAATTCGAAGTGAAGGAGAGGCAGAAGCAGCCAAGGTCTATAATAATGCTTTTTCAAAAGACCCTGAGTTCTATTCACTTTATCGTACTCTAGAATCTTACAAGAAAACAATTGGAGAGGATACCGTCATCATCCTTCCATCTGACTCGCCATATGCCCGAATTCTTTCGGGGTATATCGATTAAACTCCCATAGAAACCTTTTTCGAGATTAAAAGGCCGTTATTTTTCTTTCTATTCTAGCTCATGATAGAATAAAGAAAGAAAAATAATGGTCTTCTTTTTTGAGGCTCAAATAAAGGACATAAGATGATTTTCATACCGTTTGACGATTAGAGAAGGAGGAGGAATTATGGCCAAAAAGCTGGTCCTTATTGATGGAAACAGCATTGCCTATCGTGCTTTTTTTGCGCTTCCATTGCTTAATAATGATAAAGGGATACATACGAATGCCGTTTATGGCTTCACGATGATGTTAATGAGGATTCTTGAAGACGAGAAACCATCACATATTTTAGTGGCATTTGATGCAGGAAAGACAACATTTAGGCACTCAACCTTTACAGAATATAAAGGTGGCAGGCAAAAGACACCACCTGAGTTATCCGAACAGTTCCCGTTTATTCGTGAATTATTAAAGGCTTATAGCATTCCACAATATGAGCTTGAGAATTACGAAGCGGATGATATTATTGGCACGATGTCAACAATTGCAGAGCAAGATGGGTTTGAAGTGAAAATCATTTCTGGAGACAAAGACTTAACCCAACTGAGTTCAGATAAAACGACTGTAAGTATTACGAAAAAAGGAATTACAGAAATTGAGGAATATACACCACAACATATAAAGGAAAAGTACGGTCTGACTGCAGAGCAAATTGTCGATATGAAAGGCTTAATGGGCGATGCCTCTGACAACATTCCAGGTGTTCCTGGAGTTGGTGAAAAGACCGCCATTAAACTGCTTAAAGAGTTCCACTCGTTGGAAAATTTGTTAGAGTCAATTGAAAAGGTTAGCGGTAAGAAGCTTCAAGAAAAGCTGCAAGAATTCAAGGATCAGGCTGTTATGAGTAAGCAACTAGCAACCATTACAAAAGAGGCCCCAGTTAAGCTAGAGCTTTCCGAGCTTGAATATGAAGGCTTTCAAACAGAAGAGTTAGTGAAACTATTCAAAGAGTTAGGATTTAATTCTTTAATAGAAAAAGTTGGTGGCGAAGATGTACCGGAAAGCACGGAACTGATGGAGATTGAATTTACCATCCCTGAAGAAATAACAGACGACTTATTTGCTGAGGACAATGCCTTTTATGTTGAAATCCTCGAGGATAATTACCATTATGCAGACATTATTGGCTTTTCGATTGCCAATGAAAAGGGAAGTTTTTATATTCCAGCAAAAAAGGCAATTCAGTCGGAAGTGTTTAAGAAGTGGGCAGAAGATGAAACAAGGAAAAAGACTGTATTTGACGCCAAAAGATCAGAGGTCTCGTTACGACACCATGGCATTCATCTAGTTGGTGTGGAGTTTGATCTTTTTCTTGCTTCCTATCTGATTAATCCATCAGAGTCAGCTGATGACCTAGCAGCTGTGGCAAAGCTCCATGGCTACCCTCATGTACAGCCAGACACTGTTGTTTATGGCAAAGGTGCGAAAAGAGGAATTCCTGATGAGGCTAGCTTGTCTGAACATTTAGCCCGCAAGGCCAAGGCAATTTTTGAACTAAAAGGGAGACTTGCGAAAGAGCTCTATCAAAACGAACAAGATGAGCTGTTTAATGAGCTGGAAATGCCGCTTTCTCTCGTTTTAGCTGACATGGAATATCAAGGAGTTAAGCTTGATATGGAGCGCCTTACGAATATGGGATTAGAAATTGGACAAAAGCTAGATGAGCTTGAAAAAGAAGTATTCCGTCATGCTGGCGAAGCTTTTAATATTAACTCACCTAAACAACTAGGGGTGATTCTGTTTGAAAAGCTTGGTCTCCCACCGTTAAAGAAAACAAAGACAGGGTACTCAACCAGTGCAGATGTCTTAGAGCAATTGGCTCCTAAGCACGAGATTATTCAGGAAATCCTTCACTATCGTCAACTTGGCAAGCTGCAGTCAACGTATATCGAAGGACTACAAAAGGTTGTAAATAAACAAACGGAAAAGGTTCATACGCGGTTTAACCAAGCACTCACTCAAACAGGTCGTCTAAGTTCGACAGACCCTAACTTACAAAATATTCCAATTCGTTTGGAGGAAGGGAGAAAGATCCGCCAGGCTTTTGTTCCATCCGAGAAAGGCTGGGTGATGTTTGCTGCGGACTATTCACAAATTGAATTGAGAGTGCTGGCTCATATAGCTGGGGATGAAAAGCTTATTGAAGCATTCAAAGAAGGTCTTGATATCCATACAAAGACTGCAATGGAAGTTTTCCATGTTGATGCCGATGAAGTAACAGATAATATGCGCCGTCACGCAAAAGCTGTCAATTTTGGGATTGTTTATGGCATTAGTGATTATGGTTTATCACAAAGTCTCGGAATTACTAGGAAAGAAGCAGGTCAATTTATTGATCGATATTTAACAAGCTATCCTGGTGTTAAAGAGTACATGGACGAGATTGTCCTCGATGCAAAAGAAAAGGGGTATGTAACAACCCTGCTTCATCGTCGACGATATTTACCTGAAATTACAAATCGAAACTTTAATATTAGAAGCTTTGCTGAACGGACCGCAATGAATACACCAATCCAAGGTAGCGCGGCTGATATTATTAAGAAGGCCATGATTGAAATGGCAGATCGTCTTAAAGAAGAAAAACTTCAATCGCGTTTATTGCTACAGGTACACGATGAACTGATCTTTGAAGCCCCAGTAGAAGAAGTAGAAATTTTAAAGAAGATAGTACCAGATGTCATGGAGAATGCTGTTGAACTGAAAGTTCCTTTGAAAGTTGATTATGCTTACGGTCCAACTTGGTTTGACGCAAAGTAATAACGGAGGGAAAATGACTTGCCAGAGCTTCCAGAAGTAGAAACCGTTAGAAAAACATTAGAATCACTCGTGATTGGAAAAGAAATCAGTAAGGTGTCTATTTATTGGCCGAAAATGGTCAAGCACCCTGTTGAGGTCGAACAGTTTACTGATGCTCTTCGTGGCCAACATATTTTAGAAATAGGAAGAAGAGGAAAGTTCCTTATTTTCTACACTGAGGATTTCGCGATGATTTCCCATCTGAGGATGGAAGGAAAATACGGAGTATATTCTAGTGATTTGCCAGTGGAAAAGCATACACACGCCATTTTTTCATTTACAGATGGAAGTGAAATGCGATATAAGGATGTACGGAAATTTGGTACTTTTCATCTTTATCTCAAAGGTTCGGAGTTTACAGAACCTCCTTTAATTGGACTAGGACCAGAGCCCTTTTCTGAGGAGTTTACCCTTGAAGGATTAAAAGAAAAATTAGCGAAGACATCTCGTAAAATTAAGCCAGCTTTGCTTGACCAAAAGGTTCTAGTAGGTCTCGGCAATATCTATGTGGATGAAGCGCTGTTTCGCTCAAATATTCACCCGGAACGAACCGCTTCTTCATTATCTGGGAAAGAAATCGAGACTCTTCATCAAGAAATCATTCAAACTTTATCAGAGGCGGTTGAAAAAGGCGGCAGTACCATTCGTTCATATATTAACTCTCAGGGGCAGATTGGGATGTTCCAGCTTGAATTATATGTGTATGGACGCCAAAATGAACCTTGTAAAAAATGTGGGACTGTACTCGAAAAAACTGTGGTTGGTGGACGAGGGACTCATTTCTGTCCAAAATGCCAAAATCTTAATGAAGAATGACTTAATTTTATAGGGGTGTTTTTATGTAACGTCCCAAAATTCGTTTCAGTTTAACCTTGGATTAGCTTACTCCATATACTAAGGTAGCGATTGACAGGAGGAGGCTTTTCCATGGTTCAGATTGTCTCATTACTTTTGCTTGCTTTCGCTGTCAGTCTTGACAGTTTTAGTGTAGGATTTACTTATGGATTAAGAAACGTGAAGATTCCTTTAAAGTCAATTATCACCATCGCCATATGTTCCGCTGGTGTCTTAATTGTGGCTATGTCGATTGGTGAAGCTCTTGGGAAGGTTCTCCCAGAAGAAATAGCAGGGAAGCTTGGCGGTTTTATTCTAATCCTGCTGGGTGCGTGGATTTTATATCAATTCTTTCGCCCAGAACAAATAGAATCACCAGATGACGATGAGAAAACTTTGATTAATTTGGAGATTCAATCTCTAGGAATCGTCATCAATATTTTGAAAAAGCCGATGTCAGCCGACTTCGACCGTTCGGGGACGATTACTGGAATTGAAGCCATTATGCTTGGGATGGCCTTATCACTGGACGCGTTTGGAGCCGGAATAGGAGCAGCAATGCTCGGTTTTTCTCCTTTTGCCCTTGCAATAGCGGCAGCGGTGATGAGTTCTACCTTTGTGTTCGCAGGGATGAGAGCGGGAATCTTTTTATCAGGGTATAGCTGGGTCCAGAAAATTAGTTTTCTACCCGGACTGCTATTAATCATTGTTGGAATTTTTAAACTCTAGACTAGAAAGGACTTTAAATATGTCGTTAACAATCGGATTAACTGGTGGTATTGCAAGTGGAAAAAGCACGGTGTCTAAGATGCTGAAAGATATGGGGATTCCAGTCATTGATGCAGACATCGAAGCTAGGCTTGCAGTTGAACAAGGAGAAACAGCTTATAATGACATTGTCCGTTATTTTGGGGAAGAGATTCTCGACCAAAATGGGAACATAAACAGAGAAAAGCTTGGCTCAATCGTCTTTCATGATGAAGAAAAGCGAAAGGCCCTAAACTCATTCGTACATCCTGCGGTACGCGAGAGGATGTTTTCTAAAGCTGAAAGAGCGAAACAGAACGGTGAAAAAGCGATTGTACTTGATATCCCCCTTTTAATTGAAGGAAACCTACAATATATGGCTGATAAAATTTTACTGGTTTATGTGAATGAAGAAACGCAGCTTAAGAGATTAATGGAACGTAATCATTATAGTGAAGAAGAAGCGCTAGCGAGAATTAAATCGCAAATGCCTATCGGAGAAAAAGTTCAACATGCCGATAAGGTCATTGATAATAATGGAACGATTGCCGAAACAAAGCAACAATTAGAAGAGATATTAGCCCAATGGGGAATTTAAGGAAACCTAAATAGGTTTCTTTTTTTTTTGTATATGTAGAAGCGAAGTGCCTCGTACAAGAATTCAACAGGAGAGGTGATAGGGTTAATGAAATGGAACATTTCCCCAGGTAAATCTGTTTTCTTTTCTTATTTTCTAAGGAATACTTTTAAGGGTTATATGATATTTTAAAATGTACGCTTTTAATTATCACAAAATGAAATAAATATGTTATACTATTAGCGAATAAGGGGTATTAAAGTATAACATTAATGTGGAAGGAGCCGTAGAATGAAGGCTAAAATTGCAATTAATGGTTTCGGGAGAATTGGAAGAATGGTGTTTAGGAAGGCCGTTCTTGATCATAATCTAGAAGTTGTGGCGGTTAATGCCAGCTATCCGGCAGAAACATTGGCGCACTTAATTAAATATGATTCTACTCACGGAAAATTTGAAGCAGATGTAAAAGCAGAAGACGATGCATTAATCGTTAATGGTAAGCGAATTAAGCTCTTAAGCAACCGTAATCCAGAACTATTACCTTGGAAAGAATTAGAGATTGATATAGTTATAGAAGCTACAGGTAAATTCAACTCCAGAGATAAAGCGAGCCTCCATCTAGACGCGGGAGCTAAAAAGGTCATCTTAACAGCACCTGGGAAAAATGAGGATATTACGATTGTAATGGGGGTAAATGAAGGAGAGTTAAATCTTGAAAAACATGATGTAATTTCAAATGCATCCTGTACAACGAATTGTCTAGCACCAGTTGCCAAGGTATTAGATTCTGAATTCGGCATTGAAAATGGCTTAATGACAACCATACATTCCTATACGAATGATCAAAAGAACATCGATAATCCGCATAAGGATTTGCGCCGGGCCCGATCGTGTGGCCAGTCGATTATTCCAACATCAACAGGTGCAGCTAAAGCGCTTTCGCTTGTTCTTCCACAATTAAAGGGAAAACTCCATGGGATGGCTTTAAGGGTCCCAACTCCAAATGTTTCCCTTGTAGATCTTGTGGTTGATTTAAAGCGAGAAGTTACGATAGATGAGATCAATGAAGCATTTGTGTGTGCATCGCGAGGATCATTAAAAGGCATTCTTGAATTTACAGACGAACCACTTGTTTCCATTGATTTTAATACAAATGACCACTCCGCAATAATTGATGGACTTTCAACGATGGTGATAGGTGCCAATAAAGTTAAGGTACTAGCATGGTACGATAATGAATGGGGTTATTCTTGCCGAGTGGTTGACCTTGCAAATTACGTTGCTAAAGAGTTACATCAATTATCTAAAATGAAAGTCAGCTAAACCTTTATACGGATTACAAGACTGGTCTGCCAACAAATGTGGCAGGCTTTTTTCCTCTTGTGGAAAACATCTATTATTTTTTAAAAATCCCAAGCTAATTGTGCTTATTTACAAGCAGAAAAGCGTAGTGAATGTTGTGTTCCCTCTATTGGCGATGCATTTGAAGTACACAATTCATTGTGAACTTCATCATGAAAGGGAGGAGCTCTCTAGACTAACCCTCCCCGATGGGAGGGGACCTGTACAATTAAAGAAGGCTCACTTGAAAATACTAGATGGCTTATAGGGGGAACCTTGATATAACTGATCCAAGAAATGAATAAATGAGTTGTACAGACATTTTCCTTCTTTTAAGATATAATTAAAGCATAATGATACGTGATTACATATTTGAAAATCCGGAGTTGAGATTGGTATGAAATGTCCAGCCTGCCACAATAATAATAGTCGTGTCCTTGATTCCCGTCCGGTTGACGAGGGGAAGTCCATTCGTAGGCGAAGGGAATGCGAAGCTTGTTCATATCGATTTACTACTTTTGAAAAAGTAGAGGAATCCCCATTGATTGTCGTCAAAAAAGAGGGGACTCGAGAAGAATTTAATAGGGAAAAGCTATTAAGAGGTTTAATCAAAGCCTGTGAAAAACGCCCTGTTGCTTTACAACAATTGGAAGATCTTGTTTCAGAGGTTGAAAAAGAACTTCGGAGCAATGGAGTTTCAGAGGTGAAAAGTGAACTAGTTGGAGAAATGGTAATGGATCGGTTAGCTAAAGTTGATGAGGTAGCCTATGTCAGATTTGCATCCGTTTACCGTCAATTTAAAGATATCAATGTCTTTATAGACGAATTGAAAGAACTCATTAAGAAAGAACAGTCATAACCTGAGCTTGGGGGGAATCCTTGGCTCTTTTTTTATCATCAGGGAGGGATGGATATGGCACAACATTGGCAAGAGTTATTGCCTGTTGACCAATACGTCGTAGCGTCGAACGGGTTGTTAAATGAATACGACCGGAAAGTGCTGACTTTTTTATATCAGCCTTTAATTGGTCCGGTTTGTCTCAGTTTATATATGACGCTCTGGGCAGAGCTAGAGGAAAATCGTCTCTGGTCTGCAACATCCTCACATCATGGTTTGATGAGTCTTCTCGGTTTAAATTTAAAAGATATTTATCATGCCCGTCTAAAGCTTGAGGGAATCGGCCTTTTAAAGACTTATGTTAAAAATGAGGATGACGAACGTTCATTTATTTACGAACTACAACCGCCATTAACAGCTGAGCAATTCTTTTTGGATGGTCTATTAAATATTTATTTATATCGTAAAATAGGCAAAAACCAATTTTTTAGATTGAAGCGTTTTTTTACAGACAAAGCGGTGAGCAAACAAGAACAATATTCGGATGTAACTCGAGCGTTTCAGGATGTCTTTGTTTCGGTTTCTCCAGACGCACTTCGTTATCATAGTGCTTCGCCCGGAGAGCTGGAACCTCAGGAGGACCAGCAGTTTATTGGTCGTCAAGATTCGCCCGGAATTCAGATTGATCAAGCCACCTTTGACTTCGACCTTCTGACTGCAGGTTTGAAAGAATCACTTGTTCCAAAGCAGGCGTTAACGAATAAAGTCAAAGAAGCCATTAGCAATCTTTCCTTTTTATATGGGATTGACTCAATACAAATGAAGAATATTATTCTAAGTGCACTGACGCCGGATAATGAAATTGATATTGAGGAGCTTCGCAAAGCTGCAAGAGACTGGTATCAGTTCGAGAATCAAGACCAACTCCCGCAACTTCTTGATCGAAAGCAACCTGCTGAGTATCAATCTGGGATTAGTAATCCAGTCACCCAGGAAGACAAGCTGATGCAATATTTTGAACGAACTTCTCCAAGAGAATTATTGATACAAATTTCAGCAGGTGCCACACCATCAAAAGCAGATTTACAAATCATTGAAGACATTATGTTTAAACAAAAACTCCAGCCAGGTGTGGTGAATGTTTTAATTGAGTATGTTATGCTCAGAACGGATATGAAGCTAAACAAGGCTTATATGGAAAAAATCGCCGGACATTGGGCGCGTAAGCAAATTAAAAGTGTCAAAGACGCCATGGATTTAGCGAAGAAGGAACATAAGCAATACATGGATTGGGCAGAAGAGAAAAAATCTCGTCCTGCTCAGATTCAGCAGAAGAAAACAATAAGAAAAGAAGTGCTGCCAGACTGGTTTGAAGGAAATCAAGAAGGTAAAATAGATAAGAATCAAGAAGACTTTGATTTCGAAAAGGAAAAGAAACTACTTGAAGAAGAACTTAAGGAATTTAAATCAGGGAGGTGAGAGGCGTGCAAAACATTAATGATTCATTGCGAAAGCTTGCCAACAACCAAAACTTCCAGCAACGTTATGAGGCGCTTAAAAATGAAGTGTTGAGTGACCCTCTCGTAAAGGACTTTCTACGACAACATCAAGGGGAAATCACAAGAGATATCGTTGATAAGAGTTTGATGAAGCTACATGAATTTATCAATCAAAGTAAAGGCTGTAGCGAGTGTAGCAGTCTTGAGAATTGTAAAAATATGATTCAAGGCTATGAACCAACTCTTGTGTTCAATGGTAAGTTTATTGATGTTACGTATGATCGCTGTCAGAAAAAAATCATGAGTGATGAAAAGAAGAAAAATGAGCGTTTGATTTCTAGTCTTTATGTGCCTAAGGAAATACTAAAAGCCTCACTAGGTGATATTGACCTTGATGATCCCGGACGGTTAATGTCGATAAAAATGGCAAAGGACTTTATAAAAAATTACAATCCTGGTGAAAAGCAAAAAGGCCTTTATCTGCATGGCCCATTTGGTACGGGAAAGTCGTACTTGCTTGGTGCAATTGCGAATGAACTTGCTAACAGGCATATTAGTTCAATGCTAGTCTACGTGCCTGAACTTTTCCGTGAGATGAAAAACTCAATCGGGGATAACTCCGTTAATGAAAAGCTAGAGGTCATTAAAAAAGCTCCAATTCTAATGCTCGATGACATCGGTGCTGAGACCATGAGTAGCTGGGCGCGGGATGAAATTTTAGGACCGATTCTCCAGTTTAGAATGTCTGAAAACCTACCGACCTTTTTTACCTCTAATTTTGATATTGAAGGGCTAGCTCACCATTTAACCTACAGTCAACGTGGGGAAGTCGAGCAATTGAAGGCGGCAAGGATTATTGAAAGAATTCGATACTTAGCTGCACCAGTGCGAGTGGAAGGGAAAAATCGACGGGTATAGGCTGCTTGTTATTATGGAAACCACATAGATTGTGGTTTCTTTTTTTTATAGTGTATGGGTGCCTTGAGTAGGAAGAATCGAATGCAGAAAGGCCACCAATCGGTGTTGTTGGAGCCTTAAGGGAGGAGAGGGTAGAAGAGAAAGGTCGCTATTCGGTGTTATTGATGCCCTAAGTGAGGAGCGAGTAGAAGAGAAAGTTCACGAATCGGTGCAATTGGTGCCCTAAGTGGGATTAAAGATTAAGAGGAAGGTCATCAACCGGCCATTCCTCCACAAGGTAACTCAAGAACAACGACTTTTTCCAAAAAAATCAAAGGAAATATGCATTGGGTTCATTTAGATGCTTCTAAATTAAACATGTCCCCCATATATTAAATCAGGAGATTTTAACAAAAGGGGGGATATGGTTGATTGAAATCATCTTCCAAAGAGATCAAGATGCCCAGCGGATGTACGGGCACATAACTGGACAATTACCAGAAGTCCAACATGAAAATGGAATAATCCAGATAGATAAAGACAGAAAGATAATTAAAATTCTTACAAAAAATATGCCAAAAACGGCTTTTCATAGTATTAAGGAAAGCGTCTATGAATTTATCGCATTAAAAAAACGTGACGATTGGTTCAGAGAGATTTTATCTCAACGTTTTTTTTACACAGACCCCAATGAACAAGAGCAGATTCTTGAAATCATTTATTCGGTGATAGAGGGAAGTAGAGAGGACCTAGCCCACTTTTTACAAGACACAGATGAAAAGCAATATGTATTCCAAGCCATCGATGACTTCTTTAAAGGGAGTGTAAGCTTTTCATTTGATTCATTTGTCTTCTTTCGATTGAAACCATTTCTTGATAAGTTGCAGAACTATGTTGAAGTGGCAATCGACGAATACAAGTTAGAGCAGGATTACCAAATGTTTGTACAAACCCTCAGGGATTTCTTGTTAGGTAGACCAGCTCAGCAGGAGACGATTCACTTGATTCTTGATGAGGAAACGGCTTTTTATAATCATGATTTTATTGAAATGAAACGGAATGAGCTTATTAAAGGAATCGACCGTAAGCTTCTTGGCAATCATCCAATCTATGTTGATTCCGTCACGATCGCTCCTTTATTGTCTATGGCGCCAACGAGGATTTATCTCTATACAAACCAACCAGAGCAACCGTTGGTTCGAACGATTAGAAATATCTTTGAAGAACGAGTGATAATCAGCCCGGTTACTACATTTATGAAAAATAAACAGGTACAAGATGAAAAAGTCCAGTAGTCCTCTTGATTTTGAAAAGATTACAATCTATAATAACCTACATAATATGAATCAAAGCAAAAGTATCGATGAGGACATGGGCTTATCTTTAATGGTTTGCAGAGAGGGAAGGCATGGCTGAAACCTTCCTAACACAAGAGAAAGAGCTTACCACCTCTGAACTTCAGTTACGAACGCATATGTTAGTAGTTTCTGACGGTAGTAGCCGTTATCTAAACCAGAGCCGTTTTTGGGTAGTTATGCCATGAACGGGAAAATGGGTGGAACCACGATATCAAACTCGTCCCTTTTTTTTATAGGGATGGGTTTTTTTATTTTTATAAAGTGGAAGAAAATGGAAACTGTTAGACTTTTGCTAAAACTATTAGGAGGTAATACATTATGGCAGACATGATTAAATTGACATTCCCAGATGGAGCAGTAAAGGAGTTTTCTGCCGGTACGACAATTGAAGATGTTGCAGCTTCCATTAGTCCGGGACTAAAGAAAAAAGCAATTGCTGGTAAAGTAAACGGTGAAATGTATGATTTGAGACGTCCAATCGAAACTGATGGACCAATTGAAATCATTACTCCGGATCGTGACGAGGCGCTTGAGGTTCTTCGACATAGTACAGCTCATTTAATGGCTCAGGCAATCAAGCGGTTATATAAAAATGTTAAGCTTGGCGTTGGTCCTGTAATTGATGGTGGCTTTTACTACGATATGGATCTTGAGGAATCCCTAACTCCTGAAGATTTGCCTTTAATCGAAAAAGAGATGAAGAAAATCATCAATGAGAATATTGAGATTGTTCGCAATGAGGTCAGTCGCGACGAAGCCATCCAGCGCTACAAGGAAATTGGTGACGAATATAAGCTAGAGTTAATTGAAGCAATTCCAGCCGATGAAACAGTTACGATCTATGAACAAGGTGATTTCTTTGATCTTTGCCGAGGCGTTCATGTTCCATCAACAGGGAAATTGAAAGAGTTCAAGCTTCTTAGCATTGCGGGTGCATACTGGCGCGGTGATAGTGACAATAAAATGCTTCAGCGTATATATGGAACAGCATTCTTCAAGAAAGAAGACCTTGCTGAACATTTACGTCTATTAGAAGAAGCAAAAGAACGCGATCACCGGAAATTAGGAAAAGAGTTAGGTTTATTTACAAACTCGCAAAAAGTCGGTCAAGGTCTTCCGCTTTGGTTACCAAAAGGAGCAACCATTCGCCGCATTATCGAGCGGTATATTGTTGATAAGGAAGTAAGCTTAGGTTATGACCATGTATATACTCCAATCATGGCAAACGTTGAGCTATATAAAACTTCCGGTCACTGGGATCACTATCAAGAAGATATGTTCCCGACAATGGATATGGATAACGAGCAGTTAGTTCTTAGACCGATGAACTGCCCGCACCATATGATGGTTTATAAAAACAGCATGCACAGCTATCGAGAATTGCCAATCCGAATAGCTGAGCTAGGGACAATGCACCGTTATGAAATGTCAGGAGCATTATCAGGTCTACAGCGTGTGCGTGGAATGACATTAAATGATGCCCATGTATTTGTTCGTCCAGACCAGATTAAGGAAGAATTCAAACGCGTTGTGGAATTAATTCTTGCAGTTTATAAGGATTTCGATCTTAAAGATTATTCCTTCCGTTTATCTTATCGTGACCCACAAGATACAGAGAAATATTTCGATGATGATGAGATGTGGGAAAAAGCACAAAGCATGCTAAAAGAAGCGATGGACGAGATGGGGCATGACTATTATGAAGCTGAAGGTGAAGCAGCATTCTACGGTCCTAAGCTTGATGTTCAGGTAAAAACTGCACTAGGAAAAGAAGAAACTCTTTCCACTGTACAGCTAGACTTCTTACTTCCTGAGCGCTTTGATTTAACTTATATCGGAGAAGATGGCAAGCATCATCGTCCAGTTGTTATTCACCGTGGGGTTGTATCCACAATGGAGCGTTTTGTAGCCTTCTTGATTGAAGAATACAAAGGAGCATTCCCAACATGGCTTGCACCAATCCAGGCACAAGTGATTCCGGTTTCTCCAGACGTTCATTTCGACTATGCGAAGCAAGTTCAAGAGAAATTAAAGTCAGAAGGATTCCGCGTTGAATTAGATGCCCGTGAAGAAAAAATCGGCTATAAAATCCGCGAAGCTCAAATGCAAAAAATTCCATATATGCTCGTTGTCGGTGATAAAGAAATCGAAGAAAATGCTGTTAATGTTCGTAAATATGGAGAACAGAAGTCAGAAACAATCAGCTTTGAGGCATTCTTAGATGCTTTCCGTCAAGAGGCAAAAAGGTTTTAATCAAAAAAGGATTGCATCTCATGCTTTAATTTGATACAATACTAAACGTTGCAACAATAACTAGCAAGTCGTTGACACACTATCAACGTTATGATATAGTTACAAAGGTAAAATTGAATACGGTTTGTGGAAAGAAGAAGCACCCGCTTCTCACCTGATTGACGCTAATGAGGCAGTTGACAGGTTTTACGTTAACAACTGTCATTAAGTATGATTTCGTAAAGTGTGGGTGTATCGCCCGCACTTTTTTATTTGCGAAAATGCTGCAGTCGGTTAGCGGTTGGAGCCTGACTATAGCCCTTGCGATAATTTCTTTGCCCAAACTATGTATTCCGATAAAACCTGGAGGTGGCTAACTATTAGCAAAGATATGCTGTTAAACGAGGGCATCCGTGCCCGTGAACTTCGTCTTATTGACCAAAATGGCGATCAGCTAGGAATTAAAACCAAAATTGAAGCACTCGAAATTGCTTCTCGTGTGAATCTTGATGTTGTCCTTGTGGCACCGAATGCAAAACCACCTGTAGCCCGGATCATGGACTATGGTAAATTTAAATTCGAGCAACAAAAGAAAGAGAAAGAAGCACGTAAAAATCAAAAAATCATCACAACTAAAGAAGTGCGTCTGAGCCCAACAATTGATGAGCATGACTTTAACACAAAGTTACGTAATGCTATCAAATTCTTGGAAAAAGGCGATAAAGTAAAAGCTTCGATTCGATTCAAAGGTCGTGCGATTACTCACAAAGAAATTGGTCAGCGTGTTTTAGATCGTTTCTCTCAAGCATGCAAGGATGTTGCTACAGTCGAGTCCCATCCAAAGATGGACGGACGCAGCATGTTTCTGGTTTTAGCCCCTAAAAAC
>Ga0180215_1000270_pt1 | contig 71166 bp, 60 predicted proteins | sample eDN3rd37CBELigBY_FD_128871 | JGI IMG/M metagenome (GOLD analysis project Ga0180215, IMG submission 128871) | Enriched backyard soil microbial communities from Emeryville, California, USA - eDNA 3rd pass 37_C BE-Lig BY (version 2) (version 2) | ecosystem: Environmental > Terrestrial > Soil >...
CCGAAGAGCGTGGGCACCGCCAGCGCGGTACGTCTCAAGATCACCGAGAGCATTGACTCCCCCTCGAAGCTATTCCATGGAGATGGTGGTGAAATCCACCCACCAGGACTGCGGATGTACGTAGCCCTGAACCCTGGGCGAGAGCACGCGCAGGTTCAGATCGTGCATCCAGAACAAGAAGTCGGCGTTGTCGACTGCCGCGCCCATCATGTCCTGGAGATAGCGGTCCTGATCCGCCACATCGGGCTGCTGAGCGGCGGCGAGAAGCGCGTCCGTGGCCTGCTGGTTGCACATGCCCGAGGCGTTGGGCGAACCGCCGGGAAGGACGCACATGAAGGCGGTCGAATACAGGGACGGCATCATTCCCGCCGCGGGCGAGGCCCACAGGATGTCGATGTGCTGCCACTGCGGCTTGTCGAGACCTTCGAGGCTCGCGGTGAGCAGCGTGTTCCACTCCATCGGTTCGAGCGTCACGTCGACCCCGATCGCCGCGAAGTCCGCCTGCAGTTTCTGCATCATCACGTCGGGGAACATGTTCCCGGATCCACCCGTCGGGTAGGCCATCGTCAGCTTCAGCGTTCCGGGCTGGGTTCCCGACTCGGCGAGGAGCTTCTTGGCCTTCTCGACGTCGTAGGTGTACCCGGAGCTGTTGTCCACGTCGAAGGCCGGATGACCGTCGTACACCCACTGCGAGGCCGGGTAGCCCACATCGTTGATCAGCGCGGCAGTGCCTTCACGATCCAGCGCGAAGTTCAGTGCCTGCCGGAGCGCCAGGTTGTCCTTGAACGGTGCCCGGAACTGGTTGAACCGAGGCATGATTCCGTGCGGGTACTTGCCGAGCTGAATGTTGAAACCTTCCGCCTCGAGCTGAGCGATCGAGTCCGGAGCCGGCACTTCGGCCCAGTCCACCTCACCGGAAGTCAGCGCGGCGAAACGCGACGCTGCCTCGGCCTGCGGGTAGAGGACGATCTTGTCCAGCTTCGGCACATTGCCCCAGTAGTCGTCGTTCCGGGTCAGTTCCATCACTTCGCCGTCGACGTACTCGGTCATGACGAACGGCCCGGTTCCAGTTGCGAACTGGTTGTAGGCGTCGTTGCCTACTTCCTTGACCTTGGTCGGGCTGGGGATGTAGATCGATGCGACGTCCCACGGAACCCACGCGTAGGGCTGTGACGTCCGGATCGTGACGGTGTAGTCGTCGACCTTCTCCCAGCCGGAGATGAAGCGGAACGCAGCCGCGCCGCGGCCGGCATCGGTGGCGGAATAGAATTCGAAGTCGGGGTTGCGCATCCGGTCGAACTGGAAGATGACCGCATCTGCGTTGAAGTCCGTGCCGTCGTGGAACTTGACTCCCTCCCGCAGCTTGAACGTCCAGGTGGTGAGATCCTCGCTCGATTCCCACGATTCGGCCAGAGACGGCTGGGGCGTCGGAAGTTCTTCGGCCTGATCGAGATTCAGTCGGGTCAGGGCATCGTAGATGTTGTTTCCGACGAATCGGTAGCCCTCGTAGCCTTCGTTCGGCGGAGTCGCGGGATACGGAATGTTCCCCGCCGACATCGCGATCCGCAGAACCTGGTCCCCACTATCCGACCCGCTTGCGGAACCACACGCGGTGAGTGCGATCGTTCCTGCGAGGCCGAGGGCCAGAAGCCGTAGCCGCCGAGGCGTAGAGGCGCGGCTGCCCCGGCGCACCAATCCTATCCGCATACGTCAGTTCTCCCTGGTACTCAGTGCCATTTCGGCACGTGGACTGAAAACACAGCGACTGAATCGCTCTTCGCCGATCTCTGCCAATGCCGGTAGCTCCGACCAGCATTCCGAGACGGCGTCCGGGCATCGCGGCGCGAACGAACAACCCGGAGGAAGCCGCTTCAAGCTCGGCGGCGCCCCGATGATCGCCCGCGGACGCGAATCCTGCCCGGGTCGGACGTTGGCTTCGATCAGCCCTTCCGTGTAGGGATGTTGCGGATTCGTCAGCACCGCTTTGGCTGTGCCGTACTCGACGATCCGCCCGGCGTACATCACCGCCACGCGGTCGGCCAGTTCGGCCGCCACACCGAGGTCGTGGGTGACCACGATGAGTCCCATGTCGGCTTCCATCTGGATCCGGCGGAACAGCCGGATCATCCTGGCCTGCACGGTGACGTCCAGGGCAGTGGTGGGCTCGTCCGCGAGCAGCACCTGCGGGGTTCCCGCGATCGCCATGGCGATCACGATGCGTTGCCGCATACCGCCGCTCAACTCGGACGGATATGCCTTCAGTCTCGTTTCCGGCGAGGGAATCTGGACGAGTTCGAGCAGTTCCAGCGCCCGGGCTCGGGCACGAGAGCGAGACATCTTCTGGTGGACGAGAATCGTCTCCACCAGCTGCTGCTCGACGGTGTAGACCGGATCGAGCGCGGTGAGCGGGTCCTGGAACACCATCGCGACGTCTCGTCCGCGAACGCGCCGGCGTTCGCGGCTGCTCATCGCGAGCAGGTCCCGGCCCCCGAGCCGCACTTCACCTTCGATCAAGGTGCTCGGCGGCTGGATGCCGAGAATCGACCGCAGCATTGCGCTCTTGCCGCTGCCCGATTCCCCGATCACGGCGAGAACCTCACCGCGTTGCACCGAGAACGAGACACCGTTGACCGCTCTCAGATTGCCCTTCTCCGTGCGGAACTCGGTGACGAGGTCGCGAACTTCGAGCGCCGGCGCCGAAGCGTGCAACTGATCTCCGGTAGCAACGACCGGCTCCTTCACAACTGCCTGGCTCATCAACTCACCCTTCCTTTCACGTTGCCGCTGATCTGTGGGCGAAATCCTCGATGACGAACGCCTCCTCGCGTCCGTGTCACTCGCTTCATCGCGGCCGGCATCGTCGCAGCACCGAACGAAGGAGAAAGTGTGCATCTTCGTGTGGGCATCCGATGAATCATGAAATGATCGGGCCCGTTTGATCTTTCGAGGACCAATATTCCAGAGTGTTGTTTCTTGAAACCGCACCGAGTGTTACAGCACAGGTCATTTCGTAACAATCCGACTGATCGACGGACAAATGCAGCCCTACGCAGTAGCGCGCACAGCCTGGATCACACCCGCGATTTTGCGCGCAAGGAAACCGTCGACGTGACCTTCGTCGCAATTGCAGAATCGGAATTGCCGGTCACGCCGTCACTTTCATCCGAAGCGCGCCTTCCGGTTCGAACAAGCAATGCTGCACCGACGAGAAGCGCGCACGCGATCATCGACGCCCCCGCGGTCACGACAGCGAGCGGAACTCCGAGCAGCTCCGACAGGCCGCCCGTTGCGGTCGACCCGAGTGCGGCGCCGGTGAAGAACACCATCATGTACAACGACATGACCCGCCCTCGCACCCAGTCCGCACTGGACATCTGCACTCGGGTGTTGACCGCGACCACGAAGTACATCAGCGCGATCCCGGTCGGAATCAGCATTGCCGCGAACAGCTCGTACGTCGGCATCACACCGAGGATGCACTCGCAGATGCCCGCCGCGGCAGCACCACCGAAGACGGTTCGCCGCTTCGGCATTCCCGATCGGAAGTTCGATACGAGCGCGCCGAAGACGGAACCTATCGCCATTGCCGACGTCAGCATTCCGAAGGCGAGAGCCCCGCGACCGAACAGCTCACCCGACGCCAGCGGGATGAACACCTGGATGCCGTTGAGACCGAGAGCGCTGATGACCCCTGCGATGAGAAGCAAGCCGACCAGGTCCGTCGACGACAGGACGTACCGGATCCCTTCCCGGAGTTGCCCCTTCTCCCGTGGCACACGTCCACCTCCGGGCACGCTGCGGCCGATCGAATAGAGCGAGACGATAATTCCCAGCGATGCCACGACGTGCAACAGGAATACGGTCCAGGTCGCGGTGACCGCCATGATTCCGCCTGCCACCGCCGGCCCGATCAATCGCGCCGAATTGAATGCAGCAGAATTCAATCCGACCGCATTTCCGATGAATTCGGGATCGACTACAAGATCGGAAACGAACGTCTGTCGAATGGGCGCATCGAATGCCGTCACAATTCCCACCACGGCGGCGAGCACGTACATGATCGGAAGTGACATCAGCCCGGCGAAATCGAGTACTGCCATCAGCGCGCTGACGGCACTGATGGCGCATTGCGTGACGAGCAGAATCTTCGCCCTGCTGAACCTGTCCCCCACCAGGCCGGCGTACAAACCGAACACGAGGGTCGGGGCGAACTGGAGGAACGCAACCACTCCCAGCGCGACGCCGTTGCCGCCCGAGAGTTGCATGACGACCCAGACCTGGGCCGTCCGCTGCATCCACACGCCGATATTGCTGACGAAACTTCCCCAGAAATAGCGGCGATAGTTCGGGACCGTGAGTGACCGGAACACCCGCCCCTCGTGTCGTGCGGAGTTGTTCCGGCGCCTCATACGGTCACGGTCGCTCGTGCACTCGACACCAGCTCTTCCTGAAGGTCGGGCTTCGCCTGCTCGAAGGCATATGCGATGCGAAGCAGAGTTCCTTCGTCGAAGAAGCGACCCACCAGCTGCATGCTCGCGGGTAGACCGCCGATCATTCCGCACGGCACGGCGAGCGCGGGATGACCGGTGTAGTTGAACGGCCGGGTGTTCCGGACCGCCTTGCCGACGACCGCACCGGCCAGTTTCACCGCGAGCGCCTCGCCGGGCGCGGGTGCTTCGTACTCGGGTGCCGTCGTGAGCGTCGTCGGCATCACGAGTGCGTCGACTCCGGCCAGGACACGATCGAACTCGCCGATCACCTGGCCACGCAGGTTCTGCGACTTCGCGTAGACGCGCCCGCCGTACAGTCGCCGGCTGAAATCGGCGACGAGATAGTTGAGCTTGATCCGCGGGTCCAACCCGTCGGCGTCGTTCGCCCACATACGGTTGATCGCCTCGATGTTCTCCGCCGGGTACCACGTCCGCGTGAACACCCCGAAGAAGCCGGTGTCGAAGACCGCCCGGGCGCCTTCGGGCATCAGCGCCGTCTGCGCACGCAAAGCCCAGGCGAACGCGGGCACGGACACTTCCACGATCTCGGCACCGAGGCCCGCCAGGACCTCGGCGGCCGCCATCACCGATTCGGCCACCGCAGGATCGGCATCGGCGAACCCGTCACTCAGGATGCCGATGCGCAACCCCTCGACACCGCCCTCGAGCCCGGAGAGAACGTCGAAGCACGCGGGTGTCGTCGCCGACTGCCGCGGGTCGAGACCGTCACGCCCGGCCACCGCCTGGAATGCAGCCGCGGCCAACCGCACCGTCCGGGTCAACGGCCCGACGTAGTCGACGCTCTGATCCGAGCCGAACCCTGCGCCGAAGTGCGAGACCGCGCCGAAGGTCGGCTTCAGGCCGACCGTGCCGGACCACGACGCCGGGATCCGGATCGAACCACCCTGGTCCCCTCCGAACGAGATGTCGACGTCTCCGACCGCCACCGCTGCCGCCGATCCCGACGACGAGCCGCCCGAAAGATGGTTGTGGTCATGGGGATTCAAGACTCGTCCGAAGTCCCCGATTCCTCCGCCGAAGCCGAAGCCGCCGCCGAGGCCGTCCATGACGTTCTTCCCGACGACCGTTGCGCCGGCAGCCAGGCTGCGGGAGACGATCGTGGCGTCGTAGTCTGCGATGTTGCCCTCGAGGGCCTGCAATCCGTATGCCGTCGGCGTCCCGGCCACCGCGATGTGGTCCTTGAAGCTGACGGTGAGTCCGTGGAGAGGTCCCTCTTCGGCACCTTCGATACGCGTCTTCCACATCCAGGCGTTGAGCGGATCCTCCGCTTCGCTCGGCCGATACCCGGCGGGCCGTGCCGTCGCGAACTGCGGCGGCGGGTCCTCGGGCAGGTCCGAATCGAGAAACGCGTCGAACTCCTCGAGGACGTTCACCAGATGGCTCTGGTAGACCTCCGCCTCTGTTGACGTGATTCCGATTCCCAGGCGTTCCGCGACGCCGATGATCTCGTCGATTCCAGGTTTTCCGGCCATCTTCACCTCCTAGTTAGCTGAGGGAAAGGTGCGCCAGATGTCGCCGGATTGCCACCGCTGCACGGGTCTGCACTGTTACGCCAGTGCAACACTTTTCGTCGAACGTCCTGACCTGCGCGTTTGCGGCACGAGCGTGTCCCGCACCGCTATCTCCGCCGGGTAACCGCCGTCACAATCGATCGCCTTGCGTCGAATCCGCTCGCCGGATGGACAGAAACGTCGGTCCTGGACGTCGGCGGTTGTCCGATCAGCGCGCGGATCCGGACTGAAGCGTCACCGGGGCTGCTCGGGCAGTGCCTCTCCCCCGATCCCGCTGATCTCGGTGATCGCCCACTCGTCGTCGCTGTCGAGGGTGAGGCGGTACGTCGCGGTCGATTGGATGCCTTCGGGTGCCTGTGCGTTGGTGGTGTGGACGCTGACGAAGCAGTCGACGGTGTAGGTGCCGTCGGGGCCGGCTTCGGCCTTGGCGGTGATGGGTTCGGCGGTGGACGACCACTGGAGGGGCACGATGATCTGTTCCATCGACGTCGCGGCCCTGGTGAGGCGGTCGGTGAGTTCGGGGGTGGTGCCGGCGACGAGGCGACCCTTCCAGGCGCCGAGGTCGCGGAAGTCCATTTCGGCGGCGCCGATGGCGTAGTCGAGGGCGACCTGTTCGGCCTGCTCGCGACCGGCCGCGTCCGCGAGGAGCGCGTCGCGTTCGCTGCGGGCGTCGAGCCACTGCCAGGTGGTCAGACCGAGGGCGGCGACGAGCACCACCCCGGCGGCCCCGACTGCGGCGCGGGGCGGGGTCCACCGCTTGCGGTCGGCGGTGATTTCGACCAGATCGGTGCGGTCGGTGGCGTTGGGCAGGGTGGTGACGTTCATCGTTTTCCTCGTCTGTCGTGGCTGGCCGGGATGGATGGGGACGGTCAGTTGCCGGGCATCTCCAACTCGAGGGTGAGGGCGTCCCCGGATTCGGTGGAGGTCAGGACGTTGTTCATCAGCGTGCCGATGTCCATGCTGCGGATGCTGTTCGCCGCTTCGGACACGGCCGGCAGCAGGTTGACGCCGATGGTTTGGAGGTCGGGCGCGGTGGCGTCGAGGAACTTCTGCAGTTCGCCGATGAACGGGCTCGCGCCGTACTTGATGCCGGCATTGAGGGGGCCACGGTCGGAGGCGAAGCGGATACCGGCGAGCAGATCCTTGAAACCACTGCCGAATTCGGCGACACGCGGTTCGGTGGCGCGCATCCCGTCGGGGATGGTTCCGCTGTCGAGCAGCAAGGGCTGGACGGTGCGGAGCAACGTGGTGAACGTGTCGGAGTTCTGCGTGATCGTCGCGGCCATGAGCTCTCCCGACCGCTCGAGGTTGCCGTAGACGCGCTGATCGTCGGGCAGCGCGATGTCGAGGGTGCGGAAGATCTCCCGGACGCCGTCGGGTTCGACCTGCGTGAGCAGATTGGTGAGCCGTTCGGACAGTTCCTCGAACGTCGTGGGCACGACCACCTGGTCCGACGCGAGCACGGCGCCGTCCTCGAGGGCCGGGCCGCCATCGGAACCGGGTGACACGGCGAGGAAGGGCTCGCCGAGGGCGGAGAGGTTGTCGAGGCGGACGGTGCTGTCCGCGGCGATCGGGGTGTTCCGGTCGTACTTCCACGACACGGTGACGGCATCGGCCGACGCCGTGATGTCGGTAACCTCACCGATGTCTATGCCGCGCAGCAATACTCGCGACCCGACGACGAGCCCGTTGGTGTCGGGCACCTCGACCTGCGCGGTGTAGACGTCTTCCATGAGTCCGGTGCGCAAGCCCTGCTGGCTCATGTATCCGAAGGACAGGGCCGCGATGACGGCCATCCCGCCGAGGGACAGTACGGTTCGCCGCATCACTTCACAGCTCCCAACATTCGCAGGATGTTCTCGGCGTCGGACACGAGCTGGTCGCCGTTCGTCGAGTCGACCGCGACGACGTCGACGGCCGGCTTCTGCGCGAACGGGATCAGCGTGGTCCGCAGGAAGTTGGACAGGTCCACCGCAGCCGACGGGGTACCCCGGGAGATGTCGGTGGTGTCGGCGAGCGATTCGAACATCGGGATCAGCCACAGGCCGCCCTCGTAGAGGCTGCCGACCGACGGGAGGATCTGGCCGATGTGCGAGACGACGTCGACGGCAAGGCGACGCCAGTAGTGCACGGTCTCCGCGTCGAAGATCGTTTCGAGCGACTCCGCATTGTTGTTCAAAGTGGTTGCGGTGGCGTCCAACCCGCCCAGCATGCGGTCGATCTCGGCGGTGCGCCCGCCGAGGTCGTCGAGGTCGACGGCGACGGTCGATGCGAGGCGCTGGATCTCGGGCACGTCCGGCATGACGGAGTTGACGCGACCCATCACCTCTTCGATGCGGCGGATGCTGCCGCCGTTGATGAACGTCGCGAGCACGGCCATCGTGTCCTCGAGCTGGGGCGGTGAGGTGGTGCGCTCGGTGGGCACGGTCGCGCCGTCGCGGAGGTACTCCCCCGACTTGCCCTGCGGGTCCCGCACGAGCGCGACGTATGTGTCGCCGAGCAGGGTGTTCTGGCGGACGATCGCACGGATACTCGCCGGCACGCGCGTGTCGGAGCGGATCCCGGCCGTCACGGCGACGCTGTCGTCCTGGAGGGCAACCTCGCGGACCTCGCCGACGCGGACACCGTCCATGATGACGTCGGCGCCGGACGGCAGGTTCATGACGCTGGCGAACTCGATCGAGATCTCGTAGCCGTCGCCGATGCCGCCGCGCACGGACGGCAGGTCCTCAGGGCGCAGCGAACACGCCGAGGCGACGAGGATCAGGGCCAGCGCCGTGACGGTCCGGATTCCGCGCCGGATCGGGGTCGAGGTCATCGCACCGCTCCGTTCAGGTCGAGCAGACCGAGCAGGCCCTCTTCGGTGACCTTCTCGCCCGAGCCCGCACGATTGCAGCTTCCCGGGCTCAGCGATTCGAGGAGAGCGCAGAGACGTTCGGCTTCTTCGTCTTTCAGAGCAATCGCGGGCGGGTTGAACCCTGCCGTCAGCGGCCCGGACTGCGCGGTCTGCTGGTCCACGGCCCCCTTCAGGGAGGGCACGGTGGAGACGAGGTCGCCGATGTCGCCGGAGCGGGCTGCGGCGAGGGCGATCGCATCGGTCGCCTGGCCGTGCATGAACGGCCAGATCTCGTCGCCGTACCTGTTCTGGACGTCGTCGAGCAGGGCGACGAGCCATCCGATGCCGACGCAGACGTCGATCGTTCCGGGCCACAGGTCGATGCCGGCGTCGACGACGTCGGGCATGTTCGCGACGATGTTCTTGATCGCCGCCCACTGGGCGAGGGCGTCCTCGGTCAGCGGGGCCATGTTGTCGATGGACGAGCCGATGTCCGCGACGAACCGGTCGGGGTTCTCCATCGCACTGGCGGCGTGTTCCATCATCGCCCGCGCGTTCGGTCCCTGGCCTCGCAGCGACTCGTTCAGGCCGGTCACGGCCATCTCGATGGTGTCCTCACCACCCTCCGGCGAGAGCGCCTCGATGAAGTCCGCGGCCGATCCGACGACCTCGGAGATCGTCTTCGGTGTGTGGCTGTTCCGGAGCGGAATGCACGATCCGGGTTCGAGGGTCGGCCCCGACTCGTAGTTCCCGACGAGTTCGAGGCTGCGGTCCGCGAGGATCGACTTCGACCGCGTCACGGCCTGGACGTCGGCCGGGAACAGACGTCCGCCGTCGGTCGTGAAGACGACCTCGACGTGATCGCCCTTTGACACCACCGAGTCGACCTTGCCGACCGGAAAACCCATCTGCGTGACGGGGTTTCCCGGGTAGAGGCCGATGCCGTCGGGCATCTCGGCGCACAGGGTCTCGGACGGTGCCCCGGTGTCGTTCGCCTGGGCGTGGGTGACGGCGACGCCGCACGACGACGCGATCGCGGTGGTGGTCAGCGCGATGATCGTCATTCTGGTCGTTCTCTTCACAACAACCTGCCGTTCATGTCATCAAGACGGAATGTCGAGGGCTGCATCAGCATTGGCGTCCCGGTACCGGGACACAGATGTCCGAGGCCATCAGGGTGCCACCGCCGATCTCGGCGATACCGGTGGGCGTGAGCCAGTTCGCGAGCTGATCCCGGGTCGCGGCCAGTGCATCGATCGACGGCCCGAACTCCGCGTTGAACTGCTCGATCATGCCGCGGACCTGTGCGATGCCGGCCGCCACCTCCTCGCGATGGTCGAGGTAGTACTCCTCGTACGGCGCGACCGTCATCAGGACGTGGCCGAGCAGCCGGTACGCCTCGTTGAAGCCCGCGTGGGTGGTGTTGTAGGTGGCGAACACGATGTCGATCTCGCGGATCAGGTCGAACACCATCTGACGGCTCGCGTTGAACGTCGTCAGGTACTCCGAGGCGAGGCTCGCGACGGTGTGGACCTGGGCGCGCTGGTGGTCCATGACGCGCGCGACCGCGCTCATCCCGGCGATCACCGATTCGACGGAGCCGGGGTTCTTGTTCAGGGCCTCCGCGACCTCCGCGAGGTTGGCGTCGATCAGCTCAGCCTCGACGTTGTCGGTGACGTTGGGGGCCGCCTGCAGCACGTCGCCGATTGAGTACGGGACGGTGACCTGCGCGGCGGGGAGGGTGGAGCCGCCGAGCGGAACCTCGCCCAGGGGAACGAGCGTCACCGCGTAGCCGCCGACGGGGGTGAGCATGCGGACCTCGACGCGGGTGTCGGTGCCGACCTCGAGGTCGTCCTCGACCTCGGCGGTGACGCGCACCGAGGTGTCACCGAGCCGCATGTCGGACACCTTGCCGACGGACACACCCGCGACGCGCACGTCCTGCCCCACCGAGATGGCCGAGACGTCGGTCGTCTCGAACGAAATCGTCTTCCGCCCGGGCGGATTCGTGTACAGGACCGCGGTGGCGACGAGACCCAGAACGACGAGAGCGGCGACGCCCGCGCCGATCCGGAGATCGTTGTCGAACCACGCCGCGACGCGGCCCGATCCGAATCGTCCCTTGCTCATGACGCGCTGCATACGACGACCTCACTACCGTTGAGAAGAACCTGGACATCGGTCGGCAACTGGGCGAGACCGTGGGTGCACCCCGCTCCCGCTCCCGCGGGCAGACTCGCCGGCAACTGCAGGCCGGCGACCGCCGGGGGCAGCAACCGGATGGCGTCCGCGGCTTCCTCCAGCGACGTGAACGCGTCGGCGACCATCGCGTCGACGTCCGCGCCCGGCGCGAGCCCGTAGGCGTCGAGCAGCCGCTTGACGGGGGTCAGGAACTGCGGACCGTAGGACGCGGTCTTCGGGAACTCGTCGAGAACGGTCATGGCCTTTCCGATCGGGAAGCTCACGGAGCGAAGGAATTCGACGACGCCGTCGGAGCGGCCGCCCATGCTGTCCGCGATCCGGGCGAGGTTGCCGGCGAGGGTGGACAGGACCTGCTCGCGGTCGGTGGCGAGGTCGGCGAGCTTCTGCGCGTCGTCCATCATCGGGGCGAGACCTCCACCGTCGCCCTGGAGCAGCGAGATCGCGTTCTCGGCGAACCGGTTGATGTCCTCGGTGCTCATCGTGGCGAGCACCGGCTGGAGGCCGTTGAACAGCTCGGTGATGTCGAACGACGGCCGGGTCCGCTCGAGGGCGACGTGGTCGACCGGAGCGCCGGACCCGGATCCGAAGTCGACGTCGATGTACCGCACGCCGGTCAGGTTCTGGTACTTGACCGCCAGGGTGGTGTCGTCGGTGAGGGTGTAGGGCTCCTCCATCGTGAATCGCACTTCGGCGATGGTGCTGCCGTCGCGGCGGTGCAGGTCGATGGATTCGACTTTCCCGATGCGGACGCCTCTCGTGCGGATGTCGCCGTTGGATCCGAGACCGGACACGTCGGAGAACTCCGCGGTGTAGCTGCGGGTGGCGCCGTCCACGGGGCTGCGCATCGCGCTGATGACCAGACCGAACAGCATGACCGAGATGACCGCCGCGATCACGAGTTTGACGATGGTCGCGATGTAGGTGGCGCGGGTCGTCATCGCTCGCCTCCTTCCGGGGCCGGTGCCGCTCCGAGTCCGAGGGGCGCGGTGAACGAGGGGAAACCGTCGACGAGGATGCGCAGACGCAGGCGCTGTCCGTCGGGGGTGTCGACGAAGGTCGAGTCGAGGCGCCGCACAATCTCTCGGGCCGCGGCCGGGGTCATCCCGCCGTTGACGAGGTGCGGGAAGACGTCCGAGGCCACGACCACCGTGTCGATCAACGGGGTGAGTTCACCGCCGTGCGACGCCAGCAGGGCGCCGGCCTGGCCGAACAGTTGGTTCGCGGCCAGGGTCAGACCCGCGTTCGCTTCGTCGAACACCGCGTCGTCGACGCCGATCGAGCCGTCCGCAAGGTGGTTGTAGTTGCTGTCGTAGATGGCCATGAGGGACGCGATCGCCTGCTCGCTGAATCCGGGCATCGCCTCGAGGATGTCGTTGAAGTGTGCGATCTGGACGGTCGGGAGTTCCTGCTGGGTGTCGGCGACGTGATCGGCGACCTCGACGCCGGTGTCGATCCACGGCGTCAAACCGTCGAGGTAGTGGACGGTCTTGTCGAGCGACGAGATCATGTCGTCGGTCAGGGTGCCGTCGATGGTCAGCGAGCCCTGCTCGATCATCGTCGACATCGTGTAGTCGCCCTGTGGTTCACGTGCGAGCTGCATCCCGGACGCGATCGGGTTGCCACCCGGCTGCGCGACGAGGTTCACCGCGGACGTGCCGAAGTAGTTCTCGGGCCGGAAGTCGAGTTCGAACCGGTCGGTGAGTCCGCCGACCTGGTCCTCGTCGAGGACCAGGTGCATCCGCACCGATTCGGTGTCCGTGCGCTCGAGTTCGGTGACGGTTCCGACCGACCGGCCGCGCAACACGACCTTCGTTCCTTCCGTGACGCCCGGTCCGACATAGGCGACGTCGACTGCGACATCGATTCCTTTCGGGCCGGACCACTTCGGGTACATCGTCGCGCCGACGGCGGCGGCGACCCCCAGTACCGCGAGGGTGGCCATTCCGGTCGTTGCCAGCCTCCGCGACTGCTCTGCCGCTGTTCCGCGCAGGAAGTCCTGGCTTCTCGACATGTTCGTTTCCTCATCCCTTGAAGACAAGTTCGGGGCTCAGGCCCCAGATGATCACCGTCATCACGAAGTTCAGGACGACGATGGCGACCAGGCTCGCGCGGATCGCGCGTCCCGACGCCGAGCCGACGCCCGCCGGCCCACCCGACGCGAAATACCCGTAGTAGCAGTGGATCATCGTGACGACGGCACAGAAGATCAGCGCTTTGGCCACCGACGCGACCAGATCCGGAACGTTGAGGAACTGTCCGAAGTAGTGGTCGTAGGTGCCGGTCGGCTGATCGTGGAAGTTCTTGACCACGAGACCACCGGTGACGAAGCTGACGACGAGCGCCATGAGGTAGCCGGGCAGGACCACGAGCATGCTGCCGATCAGGCGGGGTCCGACGACGAACGGGATCGCCTGCAGGCCGATCGATTCGGTGGCGTCGATCTCCTCGGAGATCCGCATGGACCCGATCTCGGCGGTCATCCGGCAGCCGGCCTGGGCCGCGAAGCCGATGCCGGTGATGATCGGCGCGATGACGCGCACGTTGCCGAACGAGCCGATGATGCCGGTCAGGGCGCCGAAGCCGAGCAGGTCGAAGGCCATGAACGCCTGGATGGCGACGACCGCGCCGACCGCGATGCCGAGGAAGAACATCAGGCTGATGACACCGCCGTCGACGACGAGCGACCCGTTGCCCCAGGCCATGTTGTTCATCGTCGCGAGGGTCTGCTTGCGGTAGTGCTTGACGGTCTTCGGGAGCAGGTAGAAGGTGCGGGCCGTGAACAGCACGATCTGGCCGAGTTCCTCGACCGCTCCCCTGGCGCGTCGGGTCACCGCACCGAGTCGGGCCGACACCGGTGTGTGCTTGCGAATCCCGCGATGCGCGGGTGTTCCGGTCGTCATCACGCGAGCCTTGCCGGGAAGAACATCAGCTGGAGCTGGCTGACGACGAGGTTCGCGATGAAGATGCAGAACACGCTCAGCACGACGGAAGCGTTGACGGCGTTGGCGACGCCGGTCGGTCCGCCCTTGGCCTCGAGGCCGCGCAGACCGGCGATGAGCACGACCATCGCGGCGAAGATCACCGATTTGAGGACCGAGAATGCGAGGTCGGTGGGGGTGGCGAAGGCGCCGAAGGACTGCCAGAAGCTGCCCGGCACAACGTCGTTGACGTTGGCAGAGATGGTCAGGCCGGCGGCGACACCGGCGGCGATGATGACGATGCACAGCATCGGGGCGATCGCGATCATCGCGAGGAAGCGGGGAACGACGAGGCGCTGGACAGGATCGATGCCCATGACGCGGATCGCCTCGATCTCCTCGCGGATGGATCGCGCGCCGAGATCGGATGCGATCGCCGAGGCGGCCGCGCCGCTCATGAGGAGACCGGCGGCCATCGGCGCACCCTGACCGACGACGCCGAGGCCGCTGGCCGCGCCCGCGAGGGAGTTGGCACCGACCTGGTTCATGATGCCGCCGACCTGGACCGAGACCTCGGCGCCGATCGGGACGGCCATCAGGAGCGCTGGCAGCGCGGTGACCTTGAGGAGGATCCACATCTGCTCGATGACTTCACGCAGGGGCAGCTTCATCGCGATCGTGTCGGTGACGCAGTAGCGCAGGACGTTTCCGCCCAGGCGGGCCGACCGCCCGATTGTCGCGAGAGACGCGGCGGGCTTGCTCGTGAGGTACTTCGCGACGCGCGACAGGCCCGACATCCCCCGCTTCTTTTCCGCCGGGGGTGCGATGGCGGGTGCGCTCATCGGACGACCACCGCCGGGATCACTTCGGTGGGGGCGTCGAAGTCCTGATACCCGGTGTACGCCGGCTCGGCTCCGAGGCTTTCGCGGATCGCATGCTGTGCCGCCTCGGGCAGGGTGTGCAGGATCGAGCGGACACGCTCCTGGCGGCGCGCCACGGCGCGGCGTTCGGGCATTCCCGGCGTGGCCTGCATCTGCGGCACGATGCCCTCGACGTCGTCGACACCACCGGCATGATGCCCCGCGTCGACGAGCGCCTGCTCGTGCGCCATCTGCGCCTCGTCCTTCTCCTCCGACATCCCGATCGGCCCGATCATCGTGCCGTTGAGGAACTGCTTGACCACCGGCTCGTCCGAGGTCAGCAGCACCTCACGCGGACCGAACATCACCAGCTCCCGACGGAACAACATGCCGATGTTGTCCGGCACCGTGCGCGCCAGATTGATGTTGTGCGAGACGATCAGGATCGTCGCGTCGATCTCGGCGTTGATGTCGATCAACGTCTGCGAGATGTACGTCGTGCGCACCGGATCCAGACCCGAGTCCGGCTCGTCGACCAGGATGATCTGCGGATCGAGCACCAGCGCCCGGGCCAGCCCGGCACGCTTGCGCATACCCCCGGAGATCTCACCGGGCAGCTTGTCCTCGGCCCCGAGCAGACCGACCAACTCGAGCTTGTCCATCACGATCTTGCGGATGTCGGACTCGGACTTCTTGGTGTGCTCGCGCAGCGGGAACGCCACGTTGTCGTACAGGTTCATCGACCCGAACAGCGCGCCGTCCTGGAACAGCACCCCGAAGAGCTTGCGGATCTCGTAGAGTTCCTTGCTCGAACACTGCAGGATGTCCGTGCCGTCGATGACGATCGATCCCTGCTCCGGGCGGAGCAGGCCGATCAGCGACTTCAGGAACACCGACTTACCCGTACCGGACGGGCCCAGCAGCGCACTGACCTCCCCCGCGGGCAGCGTCAGCGTCACATCACCCCAAATTCGTTGTGAGCCGAACGACTTCGTGAGTCCTTCGACCGAGACCTCGACACCCATCGGTTCCCTCCCGTTCGCCGCTGCTTCGGCGCGTGCCGTCGGCAGCGACTGTCAGCGAATCATCATGTGTTGACACAGGTTCGGCACTCTTGCGGCCTCGCCGGGCTTCACACGGGCCGCGCGCTGGGACTCGATGTGACCAAAGTCCCGATCGCCGATAACTGTGATTCAAAATACGAATATTGTCAATCGTTGCGTCGTCGTGTCTCACCCCTGAATTCACCCCATCTCAGGAGAACTGGACAAGTTGCCATGAAGCGGACATTTCGACGCACTGCCGACCGCCACTAGCGGCCCAGAGTCGCCGGCTCACCCCGCGCCACCGACACCATGTCTCCGACGCTCACGACCTTCACCCGGGGCCGTCCGGCCGAGCGTCCCTCCCCTCGCTCGAACGCGTCGATGCGACGCCATCCCTGCAGGTCGATGTAGTCGGGGTGGCGGGCGCACACAAGCTCCGCAAACGCCTTACGGTCACCGACCGGCGGTGTGTGCAGGCCGTTCACGAAGTCACCGACGATCGCGGCGGCGGTCTCCGCCGAACACACCTTGTTGGATCCGATCACACCGCTCGGCCCACGCTTGAGCCATCCGGCCGTGTAGACGCCGGGAACGCGGTCGCCGGACTCCGGATCGATCGCCGCACCCGCCGCGTTGGGGATCACCCCGCGGTCCTCGTCGAACGGCACGCCCGGCTGACGCATGCCCCGGAATCCGATCGACCGGAGCACCAACCCGGTCTCGATGTTCTCGAATTCGCCGGTGGCACCCTCGAGCGTATTCACCGCGGTTCTCAGAGACTCGACGCGTCCGTTTCCGAGTACTTCGACGGGCGATCGCAGGAACTGGAGATGGATGCGGCGCCGGCCCGGCGCGGGTTCCGTCGCGGCGTACCGCGTGAGAATGTCGGCTCGAATCCGTTCGAGCGCAGACATTTCGGCACTTCCGGTGCCGATATCGGAGGCCGTCACGTCGACGCCCGGGAGGTCGCCGAGGCCGAGCAGTTCCGGTGTGCTGAACGCCGCCGCGCCCGCTCCCCTGCGGCCGAGCACGACAACCTCCCGAATCCGGCTCGTAGCAAGCGCTTCCAGCGCGTGTGCGGCGATGTCCGTCTTCAGCAGCCGGGACACATCGGACGTGAGAACGCGGGCGACGTCGAGCGCGACGTTGCCGTTGCCCACGACCACCGCGCGCTCGCACGACAGATCCACCCGCAGGTCCGCGTAGTCGGGATGACCGTTGTACCAGGCGACGAACTCGCGAGCCGACATGCTGCCCGCCAAGTCTTCTCCCGGCACTCCGAGTGCACGATCCCCGGTGGCGCCGTTCGCATACACGACGGCGTGGTGGTGGCGCAGAAGATCCTCGTGCGTGAGATGACGCCCGACCTCGAGGTCGAGGTAGACGTCGATGTTCCGGCGCCCCATCATCCGCGTGAACGTGCCGGCGATGCTCTTCGTGGAACTGTGGTCGGGTGCGACGCCGTAGCGGACGAGTCCACCGGGCACCGGGAGCCTCTCGATCATCGAGATCTCGACGTCGAGGCCCCGGTGCGACGTGAGTGCCTCCGCCAGGTAGCACGCCGACGGCCCGCTCCCCACGATCGCGACGCGCAGCACACCCGCCCCCGCGGACACCTTCGGCAGCTCGACGGCGGGCATCGGATCAGGCGTCGGATTGTCTTGGTAATAGGCGGCATTCATGTCGACGAACGGCTGCATCTCGGGCGTGAGGTCCTCGGGCGGCACGATCGCGTCGACCGGGCATTCGTCCACGCAGGCGCCGCAGTCGATGCAGGCCTCGGGGTCGATGTAGAGCATCTCGGTGCGACCGCGGGTTCGCTCCTCCGGGGTCGGGTGGATGCAGTTGACCGGGCAGACCGCCACGCATCCCGCATCGTTGCAGCACGGTTGTGTCACCACGTGCGCCATCGTTGATCACTCCTCGTAACAGCTGTTGTTCTTCGTGTCCGGTCGGTCTCAGACGATGCGGCGGGCCCGCATGTCGGGGAAGACGTCTCCGATGCGGACCACGTCGCCGGTGGTCGGCGCGTGGACCATCTGTCCGCCACCGGTGTAGATGCCGACGTGCCCGGGGCCGGCGGACTGCCAGTTCCCGAAGACGAGGTCGCCGGGGCGGGCTTCCGCGAGCGGAACCTCGACGCCGACGTGCCACTGAGTCTCGGACGTGCGCGGCAGCGCGATACCGGTGGCGGCGTGCATCGCGAACGACGTGAGCCCGGAGCAGTCGAAACCGCCGCCGGACGGTCCGTCGATGTTGCCGCCGCCCCACACGTACGGCAGGCCCAGGTAGCGGAAGGCGGCGTCGATGACCCTCTGACCGATGTCGTTCGCGGCGGGCAGGCCGAGTGCCCCGAAGGGTGCGAGGAGCCGCTCGAACACGGGCCGGGCGGCGAGGATCTTCGCGACGTAGGGCTTGGTCTGGTTCTCGTAGTCGGGCAGGCCCGACGGCATCCCGCCCGACCGCAGGACCGCACCGAGCCCGGCGTTGTACGAGGCGAGCGTGAGTCCCAGGGTGTCTCCGGTGACGCGACCCTCGCTCTTCCATGCCTCGATGCGAGACCAGTTGTCGCACAGCAGGTGACCGGACGCCATCACCGGGTCGGCGACGCCCAGGACGTCGGCCTTGCCGTCGCCGTCCGCGTCCTTCCCGTAGGCGTCCCACGTGCCGGGCATGAACTGCCCCGGTCCACGCGCCCCGACCGGCGAGATCGGCGCGGTGGGGCCGTAACGGAAGCCGTTCTCGACCGAGTAGAGCGCGGCGAGTACGGGCGCGGTGACACCCTCGCAGATCGAGCCGGCCTTCTTCAGCCACGGCGCGAACACGGCGATGGCGCCGATCGGGGTGAGTGACGTGCCGGGGACGATCGCGGGAATCTGCGGGAGAACCGCGGAGGCACCCGCAGCGGGCGCACCGGTCGAGGTACCGAAGTCGATGCCCCACGGGTTGGGTCGCGCCGCGGGGGCCGCGATCGTGGGCGCGCCGTCCGGCGCGGGCGATACGGCGACATCGGTCTCGGTGGCCGACGATTCGGGCGTGTGCGGATCGGTCACGCCGGCGAGAAGCTCCTGGGTATCGGCCACAGCCTGCCGGGCCGGGGCCTGCACCTCCACGGGCAGCGAGGCGAACGCATCGTCGAGCTGTGCGCCGAGGTCGGCCGCGCCCTGCTCGATCGACGCGGCGAGCGCGGCCGCGGGTTCCTGGACTTCCTCGGGTACATCGACGCCGAGCACTGCGGTGCTGACGGCGGAGGCCACTGCCACGATCAACGACGACGGATCCACTGTCATGGTGGGGTAACCCTCTCGGATCGATGGAGTCCACGTCGTCGATCTCCGCCTACGGGGCGGGCTGGGATTTTCCGCTGATTCTCGCGGTCGACCGGACGCCGTCGATAACACGATACAAAGTTCGTATTTTGTTATACAGCATGTGAGCTGGACCACGCAACCAATGCTGTGCCATGAAATGGGAACGGCCCGTGGACAATACGTCCACGGGCCGTTGAAATTCGGACCGGAGGTTGCGGGATTGCTAGCGCATGACCTCCACCGGAGTGGAGACGATCCCGGGCAGAAGGAGGTTGGTGAGCAGGCGCTTGTTCTCGGGACCGGTCGGATCGCCGAAGTCCATGCGTCCCACCAGAATCAACTCGACCAGAGTGATCCAGTTGCAGATCTCGATGTCGGTGATCCCCTCCCGGATCTCCCCGCGCTCGCGAGCCGCATCGATGAGCGGAGCCCACATCTCGTACGTCAATCGGGAAGCGAGACCGGAGCTTCCGGCGAGCGCCGTCCGCCGGCCGGCATGCTCCGGGCTGACGATCAGGCGGATCACCATATCCCGGCGGCCCTGGTCCACGAGGTACAGGAGGCCGTCGACCACCTGTTCGGCGAACGTGTCCCGATCCGAGACATATTCGCGGGCCTGCTCGAAGAGCCTGCGGGATCGGGCTTCGATCATCGACGTCATCAGGGTGTCGCGATCACGGAAGTACCGGTAGATTGTCGGTCGCGACACACCGGTTTCCTTCGCGACGTCGTCGATCGTCGTCTTCGCGATACCGAATCGCTGGATCGCGGTTTCGGCTGCCCTGAGGATCTGCGAACGTGCAGCCTCCGGGTCCTCGCTGAGGACACCGTGACGTCGCGCCATGTGTCCTCCTCGGCCGATCGATACCCAGTCCGCCCCGACGATACCGCAGCCGTGCCGGTCGGCACGGCGGCGGCACCGCCGTGAGCGGTTGCTCGCCTGCCGGTCCGTCTGCCCTCGGAGCCGGCAGGCGAGCGGTGGGTCAGGCGGTCGGTGTGAACCTGATGGGCAGGCGCATGCAGCCGCGGACCTGGCTGGCATGGAGGACCGGCGGATCCTCCGCGATCAGCGAGTAGTCCGGGATCCGGCGGTGGAGTTCCTCGAGCGCGATGGTCAGCTCGATGCGGGCCAGGTGGGATCCGAGGCACCGGTGCGGACCGCCTCCGAACGACAGGTGCCGGTTCGGGCGACGATCGAGGATGAGCTCGCCCGGATCGTCGAACTCCTCGGCGTCGCGATTGGCCGAGCAGAGGGTCAGGATGAGCTGATCCCCCTCCTTGATCTGCACCCCGCCGAGCTCGACGTCGCGGGTCGCGCGCCGCCCGGGAGTCACGGGTGCTTCGAAGCGCAGGATCTCCTCCACCGCACTGGGGATGAGGGTGTCGTCCTCGATCAGGGCCTGACGCTGCGCGGGGTTGTTGTACAGGTGGATGATCGACCACGCGAGCGCGCCCTGCGTCGTGTGCAGGCCGGCGATCAGCAGCAGGAAGAACATCCGGTACAGCTCTTCGTCCGTGAGGAGCCGCTTGCCACCCTCGAGCTCCACTTCCGTGTGGATGAGCGTGGAGGTGATGTCGTCGCCCGGGTTCTCCCGACGCTCCTGCACCATCTTGTGGAAATAGCCGAACATCTCGAACCCGGCCGCGACCTGCGCCTGCTGGTTCTCCTCCGGGCTCAGCCCGGGCTTGCCCAGGAGGACGGTGTCGGTGGCCTCGGTGAACAGCGGTGCGTCCTCGAGGGGCCAGTCCATGAGCGCCAGGAACACGCGGGTGGGCAGCTCGTGAGCGAACTCCGTGATGAATTCCGCCTCGCCCTTACCCGCGAAAGCGTCGATCAGGTCGTTGGTGTGGGCGCGGATCTGCTCCTCCAGCGCCTTCATCCGGTTCGGGCTGAACAGCGGCTGCATCGCCAGGCGGTAGCCGGTGTGCTCCGGCGGATCCAGCTCGATCGGGATGAACTTGCCCATGCCACCGGGGCCGGTGACGAGGTTGTTCGGGTAGCTCGAGAAGGTCTCCGGGTCGCGGAGAATTTCGTGGATCTCCTTGTAGTGCGTGACGATCCAGTGTCCGCCGTGCGCGGTGGAGTACACGACCGGGCCCTTCGCCGCCAGCTCGGCAACCCGCTCCTGCACGGTGTCGACAGGCTGCGCGAGCGTCTGGTCGTAGATGTCGAAGTCGACGACGAGTTCGTCGGGTACCGACTTTTCGGTGGTTGTCATCAGGTGTTCCTCGGGCCGGAATCCTCAGCGGGATTCGATGGTCAGCGCTCGCTCGGGGCAGACGACGGCCGCGGCTTCCGCGGCGGGCACGTCGTCGTCGGACAGAAACTCCTTCAGGAGAACGGGATATCCCTGGTCGTCGCAGTCGATCAGCTGCGGGGAGGTCGAGTAGCACAGGCCGTGACCGGCGCAGGCCGAGCGATCGACGACGAGTTGCCGCGTCTGTTGCCGGGTATCGGACACGATCCGATCCCTCCTTTCGAAAGCCTCTGCGCGCGAAATCAGTTGGATTCGAGCGTGGGCTTCAGTTCGTCCTCGGGGAACATCATCGCGACGCGGGAGAGAGTGCCGCCGTCCGTGGCAGGCAGGGTCAGACCCGTGATGTAGGCGGCGTCGTCCGAGATGAGGAACAGGGCGGCACGCGCGTTGTCGCCGAGTGACGGCGGGCGGTTGAGCTTGAGCGGGATCGGCGAGATGCCCGGATCCCAGGGGCCGGCGACCTCTTCGTAGGACTTGCCGACGACCGGAGTTCCCGCGGGCGCAAGGAAGTTCGGGGACATGCCGTGGGTGGGAGCGACGGCGTTGACGCGGATGCCGTACTTGCCGAGGTCCAGGCTCAGGCCGCGCACCAGGCCGTTGACGCCGGCCTTCGTCGCCGAGTAGAGCGCGATGCTGTGGTAGGCCGCGAAGGACGCTGCCGAGGAGGTCGCGAGAATGACACCGCCACCGTTGGCGCGGAGCGCCGGCACCGCAGCCTTGGCGGTGTAGACGACGCCGCTGAGGTTCACGCCGAGGACTGCCTGCCAGTCGGCGTCGGTCAGGTCCTGGAATTCGACCTGCTCACCACCGGCGACGGACGGGACACCACCGCGCGAGACGATGCCCGCGTTGGCCCAGGCCACGTCGAGCTTGCCGAAGCGATCGACCGTGGTGGCGACCGCGTCGACGACCTGCTGTTCCTTGCTGACGTCGGCGGTGATCGCGATGGCCTCGCCACCCTGCTGCTCGACGAGTTCGACGGTGCCCTTGGCGCGCTCGGGGTCGATGTCGACGACGGCGATCTTGGCGCCTTCGGAGGCGAACAACTGGGAGGCCTCGCGACCCAGTCCGGAACCCGCACCGGTGATGAGAACGACCTTGCCTTCGAGTTTCATGCGAGCTCCTCTGCTCATGGGCTGCTGGGAATTCGGTAAATACACTGGGCGGCAAGCGGTTCCGACCCTCCTGCCGTTTCAGGGCCCGGAGTGGATGCCGTCGTCCCACCTCAGCGAGGGGCTTGCCGCGTGTGACTCAGATTACCGCCACGCTACAGCTGACGTCAATCGAAATTTGTAAAGTGCTTTGTGAGCGATCGAAAAAAGCGGCCGGCCCCGTCCCGTGGAGGGAAGGGGCCGGCCGGGTGGTCGCGGACCGAAAGCCGCTGGGCTGCTTCGAAACCTACCGATCGACGACGGCAGAGGCCGTCACGCGGACTGCGCCACGATGCTGGGCAGCAGGAAGTTCGTGAGCATCCGCCGATTCTCGGGGTCCTCCTCCGAGCTGAAATCCATGCGCCCGACCAGGACGAGCTGGACGAGCGCGATCCACTCGCAGATCTCCTCGTCGGTCAGACCCTCCCGGATCTCGCCGCGCTCGCGCGCCTCCGCGAGCAACGGTGCCCACATCTCGTATGTGAGCCGCGCCGCCAGACCGGTGCTGCCGACCAGCGCGGTCGCGAGATCCATGTGCTCGGGGCTCACGATGAGCCGGACGATCGGATCGTGACGGCCCCGTTCGACCAGGAAGATCAGGCCGTCGACGATCTGATCGGCCAGTGTCTTCCGTTCGCGGAGATACGCGCGCGCCTTGTCGAACAACCGACGCGATCGCGCCTCGATCAGGGCCGTGATCAGTGAGTCCCGGTCGCCGAAGTAACGGTAGACCGTCGGCCTCGAAACACCCGCTTCCTTGGCGATGTCGTCCATCGTCGTCTTCGAGACGCCGTACCGCTGGAACATCGACTCGGCGGCCTTCAGGATCTGCGCGCGCGCCTCCTCCGTGTCGTCACTGAGGACGCTCCCCCTCCGTCGCGCCATTGTATTGCTCCTGAAATGTCGATTCCCGGCAGAAAAGTTTCGTTTGATGATACAAGATGCGTCACTTGTCAACGAGTTGGCGCGGGCCTGCCCGGGCCACCGCACCCTGTGACACAAAGCGAAACGCCCCGGGAGGTCGACCCCCCGGGGCGTTCGCGACCCGCACAGGCGGGTTCTGTTCTCGTCGGCTACTCGAACAGATCGGGCAGTCCGTCGGACACCCTGTTCGGGAACTCGGGGTCGCGCTTGCCGAGAAACGCCTCGACCCCTTCCTTCACGTCGTCCGACGTGCCACGGACGTAGATGCCGATCGATTCGGCACGATGCGCGATCTCGGGTTCGGGTGCACCGAGCATCCGCCACATCAGCTGACGGGTCAGCGCGACCGAGACCGGCGCGGTGCCGGTCACGAGTTCGCGGGCGAGCTCGACCGCCCGGTCCAGCACCTGATCGGCCGGAACCAGCTCACGGACGAGCCCACGCTCGAGTGCTTCCTGGGCCGGCACCATCCGGCCACCCACCGTCCACTCGACCGCGGTCGAGATTCCGACCGCCCGCGGCAGGAACCACGTCGAGCAGGCTTCCGGCACGAGCCCGCGCCGCGCGAACACGAAACCGAATTTTGCTGTGTCCGCCGCTATTCGGATGTCCGCCGGCAGTGTCATGGTGACACCGACCCCGGCGGCGGGTCCGTTGATCGCCGCGATCACCGGCTTGAGCGACCGGTAGATCCGCAGCGAGACCTGTCCTCCGGTGTCCGGCGGGGCCCCTCCCGTCTCGGGATCGTCGCCGAGGACGAACGTGTCGCCACCGGCCGCGAGATCGGCGCCGGCGCAGAACGCACGTCCGGTTCCGGTCAGGACGACCGCCCGCACCGAGTCGTCCGCATCCGTCTCGTCGAAGATCGCGCCGAGCTTGTGGCACATCTCGTTGGTGAATGCGTTGAGTCGATCGGGTCGGTTCAGTCTGACGATCGCGATCTCGTCGCGACGTTCGAGGACGACGATGTCGTCGATTCCTGCTTCGGGCACTTGATTGCTTCCTTCCGGGGCCCGCGGACCTGTTTAGGTCAGCGCACCTTGTCGAAACGCTCCGACACGTCCTTGTACTCGGACCGGATCGCGGTCTTCGACAGCTTGCCGCTGGGGAGCCGCGGCAGCGGCTCGTCGCGGATCACGACGTAACGCGGAACCTTGTAATCGGCCATCAACCGGTCGCAGTGTTCGATGATCGTCGCCTCGTCGACACCGTCGCCGACGGTCACGATCGCTGCCGGGGTCTCGCCGAACCGCTCGTCGGACGCCGCGATCACCGCGACCTCCTGGACACCGGGGATCTCGCCGATGACGCGCTCGATCTCGACGGGCGAGACGTTGATGCCGCCGGTGATGATGAGGTCCTTGAGACGATCGACGAACTTGACGCGTCCCTCGGCGTCGAGGGTGCCGAGGTCGCCGCTGTGCAGCCAGCCGTCGCGCAGCGCGGACGCGGTGGACTCCTCGTCGTTCCAGTACCCGGGGGTCACGCCGGGACCGCGCAGCAGGATTTCGCCTTCCTCGCCCGGGTCGGCGTCGGTGCCGTCGTCACGGACGACCTTCAGTTCGGTGAAGATCGAGCCGGAGCCGCACGAGTCCGGGTGATCGAACGCCTCGGCGACGAGCGTCGCGGTCGCGACACCACCGGCTTCGGTCATGCCGTAGATCTGGCGCAACGCGACGCCCTTGTCGGCCCAGCGCTTCAGCAGCGCCGGCGCGACCGCGGCGCCACCGACGATCGCGGTGCGCAGCGAGGACAGGTCGGCCTTCTCGAATTCGGGTGCCCGCGAGATCGCCTCGAAGATGAGCGGCACACCGAAGATCGCCTGCACCTTGTGTTCGCCGAGGAGCGTGGCTGCCCGTCCCGGATCAAGTTCCTTCTCGATCACGAGGGTGCCGCCGAGGACGGTCGTCATGATCAGGCCCCACACCAGACCCGGGGTGAACACGAGCGGAAGCACCAGCAGCGACGTGGAGCCGGGCCGGAAGCCTTCCTCGGTGAGAGTGGCCTCGAAGACGATGTTGAGCAGGGTGCGGTTGGTGCAGATGACACCCTTGGACAGCCCGGTCGAACCGCTGGTGAACAGCAGTGCCGTCGGCTCGTCGGGGTCGAGGTCGACACGGAAGTCGTCCTGCTCGCCCTCGCGGAGCGGGGTGATGTCGTCGAACGTGAGCGTGGCGAAGGTGTCGCCGAGCTCGCGGGCCTCCTCGACCGTGCCGGTGAACTCGGCCGGTCCGATGACCATGACGGCGCCGGCATCGTCGACCACCTTGCGGAGCTCGGCGGGCTTGAAACGCGGGTTGAGCGGAACGAGCACCGCACCGGCCTTGAGCACACCGAGCGCGACGACCGGCCAGGTCAGCGAGTTCGGGCCGAGCACGCCCACCCGCTCGCCGGGCTTGATTCCGCGATCGACGACGGCGCGAGCGATGCGGCTCGACCAATCCTGGAGCTCGCGATAAGTGAGGGCTTCGCCCGCGACGATGATCGCGTTCTGCTCGCCTTTGGTCTTCGCCCACCAATGCAATGCCGAGCCGACGGTGGTAGCCATGTCTCCCTTGCCTTTCCCGTACCGAGAAGAATCCGAATCGGGTTTGTCCCCAGAAGTTTTCAGCGCGAATGAATCGAGGAGACGGGGTCCTCACGTCGCGTGTGATCCACGCTATCCGCATTTCTGTGAGACGTCAATCAAAATCTGTTACTTGCAAAGCGCGGGACGCTCGCGACGAGTCCCGCAGCCAGTGCCGTCACTCCCCCGACCACGAAGACGGCCACATACGCTCCTTCGGAGGGAATGCCGGTCTCCGCGATCGTGTTCGACGCAAGCAGCGTTCCCACCAGCGCACCGGCCAGCGAACTGCCGAACGTCCGCGCGATTGCGTTGACACCGTTCGCAACACCGGTGTCCCGCAGCGGCACGTGCTCCACGAGCATCGCCGGCAGCGCGCCGTACGCGACGCAGACGAATGCATTGAGAATCGCCACCGCCGTGATCATCTGCCAGGTATGGTCGTGGGCCAGAATCAGGAACACGAACCCGCACACGCCGACGGCACACGCCGTCGCGAGAACCCGGTCTGCACGGAACCTGCGGACCAGGAACCCGCTGATCGCGGCCGCGACGACGCCCACGACCTGCCCCGGCAGCAGATACACCAGACTCGTCACGAGGACCGACGCGCCGAACCCGTACCCCGCGTCGCCGCGGGAGACCTGCACGAACATCGCAATCGCCAAGAACTGCACGAACATCGCGATGCCCACCAGGAACGCGGCGAGGTGCGCCGGTGCCACCGCGAGCCGTGAGAAGGGCCGGAGCCACCAGTGGTTCGGCGCACCGTCGTTGGCGCCGGTACCAGGCGACGAGCACGAGGACACCGCCGGCGGCACAACCGAGCGTCGGTACGGACACCCAGCCCCAGGTCCCGCCCTGCGCCGGTGCCAGCAGTAGCGCGGACAGGCCGATCGCGAGCCCGAGTGCGCTCCGGACGTCGAACCCCGCTCCGGCACCGGAACCGGCGCTGCGGGGCACCACCGCCCAGGCGATGACAAGAGCGAGCAGCGCGAGCACCACCAGCAACCAGAACACGCGGCGATAGTCGTCGCCCTCTCTGTAGAGCAGTCCGGCCGCGATCATTCCCGCACCGCCCCCGACGCTCATCGTTCCGGACATGACGCCGAGCGCGGGCGTGAGCCGATGCGAGCCGAGTGCGCTGCGCAGGACGGCAACCCCGATCGGAAACAGAGCGAACGAAGTCCCCTGCAGTGCACGGCCGGCGACGAGCACGGGCAACGAGTCCCACGCAACGCACAGCAAGGACCCCACGAGCACCACGCCGAGAATCCCGAGCAGTACCTTCCGAGGCCCACGCCGGTCGGCAAGCCTCCCGAGCAGAGGGGTGGAAACGGTGGCGGCGAGGAGATTCGCCGTCACGATCCACCCGGCGGCGTTCGTACCCACCTCCAGTTGCGTCGCCATCGCCGGCATCAGCGGCACCACGGCGGTCTGCATGACCGCCGTGATCATCACGACGAAACACAGTGCAGGAATCAGCACACCGGGCGGGACGGTGGGGTTGCGTACCCCTCCCCTCGCGGTGGCGAGTCGTTGGGTCACCATAGGCCGGATCTAGAGGTCCAGGGTGAGTTTCGCTGTGCAGCTGCGGGATACGCAGATCATCATGCAGTCGTTCTCGGCCTGCTCGTCTTCGGTGAGCACCGAGTCGCGATGATCCGGCACGCCGTCCAGCACGGCGGTTTCGCACGTGCCGCACGTCCCCTCGCGGCACGAGAACGACACGTCGACACCGGCGCGGAGTACCGCGTCGAGAAGGGTCTCCGACGCGTCGACGGTGATCGTCCTGCCCGATTGCCGGAGCTCGACGTCGAACGCCTGGTCGACGGCATCGGCCGGACGCTCCTTGGCCGCGAACCGTTCGACGTGCAGGGCGATACCGGCACGGTTGCGGCACTCGTTCTCGATGGCCTGCAGGAGCGGCTCCGGCCCGCAGCAGTACACGCCGGTGCCGGCGGCCACGGCGTCGAGCTCGCCCGCCAGATCGAGGAGGCCGTATTCGTCCTGGGGACGGAGCAGGACCCGGTCGGGATACCGGGCGGCGAGGTCGTCGGCGAAGGCCATGCTCGCGCGGGTGCGCCCGCCGTACAGCAGGCGCCAGTCGGCGCCGACCGCTTCCGCGGCCCGCACCATGGGCAGCAAGGGGGTGATGCCGATTCCGCCCGCGACGAAGAGGTACGACTGCGCGGGCTCGAAGCGGAAGTTGTTGCGGGGACCGGCGATGCTGACGAGGTCGCCGATCTGCAGCGAGTCGTGGACCCACCGCGAGCCACCGCGCCCGTTCTCCTCGCGCAGGACCGCGACGGTGAGGCAGGTGTCGTCGGCCGGGTCGCCGCACAGCGAATACTGCCGGACCGTCGACTCGTCGATGATGATGTCGATGTGCGAGCCGGGATCCCATGCGGGAACGCGCCCACCGTCGGGGTCGGCGAATCGCACTGCCACGACGCCGTCCGCGACGACGTCCTTGCCGATCACCTGCATCTTGTCCTGCTCCGAGTTGCTGTGTGCGGCCATCAGTGCTCCCACTCCCCTGGACCTCGCCTACGCGCTAATCTTATGTAATTAGTTTTAGGGCGCGCAAGGCGCACCCGCGACCACACCGCACGCAGCACCGGGAGAACACCGCATGACCTCGACAGATACCGCCCACCCCGCCGACTCGGTCCTCGACCTCTTCAGGCTCGACGGGTCCGTCGCCGTCGTCACCGGCGCCGGCAGCGGCCTCGGGGCCGGCTTCGCGCGCGCCCTCGCCGAGGCCGGCGCGGACGTCGTGATCGCCGCGCGCCGGCGCGACCGCCTCGAGGCCGTCGCCCCGGCGGTGGAGGCCACCGGCCGCCGCTGCCTCGTCGTCCCCACCGACGTCACCGACCCCGAGCAGTGCACCGCACTCGCCGAAGCCACGATCGCCGAGTTCGGCCGCCTGGACATCCTGGTCAACAACGCCGGCGTCACCCATTCCGCACCCTCGACACGCGAGCGGCCCGAAGATTTCCGCGCCGTCATGGACGTGAATCTGTTCGGCGCCTACTGGGCGGCGCAGGCGTGCGGCCGCGTGATGAACCCCGGTTCGAGCATCGTGAACGTCGCGAGCATGCTCGGCCTGATCAAGTCGGTTCTCCCCCAGGCCGCCTACGCCGCGAGCAAGGCCGGTCTCATCGGCCTCACCCGGGATCTGTCCCACCAGTGGTCGCAGCGAAAAGGCATCCGCGTCAACGCGATCGCACCCGGTTTCGTCGAGACCGACCTGATCTCCGAGATGTCGTCGGATACGCTCGCGGAGTTCCTGCGCGGCTGCTCGCTCGGTCGCACCGCCACGCAGCGCGAGATCGACGCCGCTGTCGTGTTCCTCGCCAGCCGTGCCTCCGGCTACATCACCGGATCGACGCTCGCCGTCGACGGTGGCACCTCCGGACACTGATTTTCTCGGACACCGATTCCGACGACCAAGGGACGACACACCGATGACGATCTCCACCAGCACGACAAGACTTCGCGGCGACCGGGTTTCACTGGCCGCCGATCTCTGGGAACCGGCCTCCGAGCAGAAGGGCACGGTCCTGTTGCTGCACGGGGGCGGGCAGACGCGGCACTCGTGGCAGCGCACCGGAATCCGCCTCGCGAATCGGGGCTGGCGCGCCTACGCCGTCGACGCGCGCGGGCACGGCGACAGCGACTGGGCCCACGACGGCGACTACAGCAGCGATGCGCACGCCCGCGACATCCGCACGATCGCCGACGAACTCGGGGAACCACCGGTACTCGTGGGTGCGTCGATGGGCGGAATGGCCTCGCTCATCGCCGCGGGAGACGACCCCGGACTCGCCCGGGCACTGGTGCTGGTGGACATCACCCCGAAATCCGAACCCGAGGGCCTGGCCAAGATCACCGGATTCATGCGGGCGGGACTCGCCGGCTTCGACAGCCTGCACGACGCGCTCGACGCGGTGATCGCCTACAACCCGCACCGGAGCCGTCCTCCGCGGCTGGAGGGACTGCGCAAGAACCTGCGTGAACGGGACGGCCGCTGGTACTGGCACTGGGACCCGCGGATGCTGTCCCACCGGACGAACCTTCCGGAAGCCGCCGCCGAGCGCGAAGCACGTGCGCGGGCCGCCGCTCGCGGGGTCACGGTGCCGACCCTGCTCATTCGGGGGGCGCAGTCGGATGTGGTCAGCACCGAGGGTGCGCGCGAACTGCTCGAACTGATCCCCGGGGCACGGCACATCGACGTCGGCGGAGCAGGGCACATGGTGGGCGGCGACGACAACGACGTGCTGAGCCGGGGCCTGGTGGAGTTCCTCGACGAGGCCGTGCTCACCGCGTGACCACCGGCCCTGCTGGAACCGATACCATTTCTTGCACCCTCCGGGCGGACCTGCCCGGAGGACCGTACTAGCCGAAAGCGAATGATGGCCCGACCGTCGAAGCCTCTCATCAGTCGCGCGTCCGCGGTGGCCGCGTCCATCGAGATCATCGACTCCGAGGGACTCGATGCGTTCAGCCTGCCGCGCCTGGCGAAGCACCTCGGGGTGCGGGCGCCGTCCCTCTACCACCATTTCGCCGACAAGTCGGAGATCCTCGCCGCGGTCGCGCAGGAGATCGCCGGCAACATCCCGCTGCCACGGCGCAAGCCCGGCCCGGGATGGCCCGAGTACTTCGTGACCCTGAGTTCGAACTTCCGCAAGTCGATCCTCAAGCATCGCAACGCCGCACCGATCCTGCTGCAGTACCTTCCCCGCGACCTGCTGATCGGCAGCTACGAGGACACCGCGCAGTTCCTGGAGAAGTCCGGGGTACCGGCCCGCCTGCACGTCCAGATTCTCGACGGCATGGAGCGGCTGACCCTCGGTGCGGTGCTGACCGAGGCCATGCGCAAGCCGAGCACGAAGAACACGATCTTCCCCCACGTCGATCCGGAATCGCAGCCGCTGTTGGCCCGGGCGCTCGCCGAGAACGAGTTCACCTCTCGCCAGTTGTTCGAGGAGATGATCCGCAGTTTCCTGTACGGGGTGATGCGCAGCGAGCCGGCCGGGCAGACCGAGGAACTGACCGTGTCGGCCAACTGACGGTTTCGGCCAACTGAAGAGGGCGACAAGCACAACGACGCCCCCGCGGATCGAATCCGCGGGGGCGTCGCCTTTGTGGAGCCCTGTCAGGCAGGCATGTGGACGGTCTTGGTCTCGAAGAACTCCTCGAGGCCCTCGATGCCGCCTTCCCGGCCGAGGCCGGACTGCTTGTAGCCGCCGAACGGCAGGGTGAAGTCCATCGTCGCGGTGTTCACGCTGATGGTTCCGGTGCGGATGCGCCGCGCCACGTCGAAGCCGTGGTCGATGTTCTCGGTGTACACCGCACCCGACAGGCCGTACATCGAGTTGTTGGCGATCGCGATCGCGTCCTCCTCGTCCTCGTAGGTGATCACCGAGATGACCGGCCCGAAGACCTCTTCCTGCGCGATGCGGGAATCGGGTGCCACGTCGTCGAGCAGCGTCTGTGCGACGAAGAAGCCCTTGTCGAAGCCCTCCGGACGTCCGCCGCCGAGGACGACCTTGGCGCCTTCCTCCTTGGCGATGTCGATGTACCCGAGGACGCGGTCCTGCTGACGCTTCGACGCGAGCGGGCCGAGGAAGTTGGTCGGCTCCCACGGGTTGCCCATCGGCAGGGCGTCGTACGCGGCCTTCAGCGCCTCGAGCACCTCGTCGTGCCGCTTGCGGGAGACGAGGACGCGGGTGAGGGCGATGCAGGCCTGACCCGACTGCATGCAGCCGCCCATGGGCAGCGTCTGCAGCACGTGGTTGATGTCGGCGTCGTCGAGGATGATCGCCGCGGACTTGCCGCCGAGTTCGAGGGAGACCCGCGCGATGCGCTCGCTCGCCAGCGACATGATGCGACGGCCCGCGGCGGTGCTGCCGGTGAACGTGATGTGGTCGACGTCCGGGTTGGTGACGAGGGTCTCCGACACCTCACGATCGGCGCACAGCACGCTCACGACGCCTTCGGGGATACGGCCTTCCGCGACCAGCTCGGCGATGACGTCCGCGAACACGGACGGTGAGAGCGGTGCCTCCGGAGCGGTCTTGAGCACGACCGAGCAGCCGGCCGCGAGCGCCGGGGCGAGCTTGAACGCGATCGTGCCGACCGGGCCGTTCCACGGGATGATCGCCGCGACCACACCGGTCGGTTCCTTGACGATGCGGGACACGCCACCGCCGGCGCGGGGACGCTCCTCGCTGGTCTCGAACGTGCGGGCCACCGCGGCAACCGCCCGGAACAGACCACCGATCATCTGCTGGGTGGGTCCGCTGACACTCACGGGGACGCCGACCTCGACGACGCCGATGGTGGTCAGTTCGTCGAGGCGCCGCTCGAGGCGGTCGGCGATCTCGTCGATGACATCGGCGCGTTCGGCCATGGTGCGCGACGCCCACTCGCCCTTGTCGAACGACTCACGCGCCGCTGCAACCGCTTTGGCTACGTCGTCGACGGTAGCGGTGCGTACCCGCGCAACCTTCTCCTCGGAGAACGAGTCGACGACGTCGACCCATTCGTCGCCGGTCGAGTCGACCCAGCGACCGCCGATGAACACCTGCTCGCGGTCGGCGATCGCCGGGATCGTCGATGTCGTGGCTTCGGTGGTGGACATGCGTGAAAGCTCCTTCGCTTCAGCGGATGTTGTAGCCGGCGTCGACGGGGAACGTGACACCGGTGACGTAGCGAGCCTCGTCGGAGGCGAGGTAGACGACGGCGTTGCTGATGTCGACGGCCTCGACCAGCTCGACCGGCATCGGGTTCTTGTAGGACTCGTCCGCGGCCACATCGGGATTGGCGGTGAGGAATTCCCCGTATTCGGCGTTGGCGACCATCGGGGTGTTCACGCCGGTCGGGTGGATGGTGTTCACCCGGATGCTGTGCGGAGCCAGCTGTTTCGCGTAGATGCGCATGAGTCCGACGACGCCGTGCTTGGCGGCAGTGTATCCGACCTGACCGGGTAGGGTGTTCAGGCCGATGCTCGTGAGGCCGGCGGCGGAGCTCGTGATGATGATCGATCCGCCCTCGCCTCGCTGGACGAGATCCGGCACCGTCACCTCGAGCACGTGCCACACACCGGTGAGCATGGTGTCGATCGCGTCGTGCCAGGCCTGGCGCTGCTCACCGGGTCCGATGACCGGCATGATGCCGGCGTTGGGCAGCACGATGTTGACCTTGCCGAACTGCGCGATGCCCGCGTCGTAAGCCCGCTGGACGTCCTCGAGATTGCGGACATCGCCCACCGACGTGACGATCGAGCCACCGGCCTCCTTGACCAGACGCTCGGTCTCGGCGAGATCGTCGCTGGTGGCCATCGGATAGAACACGGTGGGGATCTGATCGCAGATGTCCATCGCGATGATCGACGCGCCCTCTTCGGCGAGCCGGACGGCGTGCGAGCGGCCCTGGCCCCGCGCAGCACCGGTAATGAAAGCGACCTTGCCTTCGAGTCGACCCATGATTGTTCCTCTGCGGATTGCACGTCCCGACTGCAGTGCGGGACAACGAATGAATGCGATGAATGCGGTGACTCACCTCATCGCCTGTGAACCACACCACAGACGGTAGTTGCCTACACCCTTTAGGTCAACACCGAACATACTTCGTAATTTGTCTCGTTGCCGCGGAAGGCGGTCGAGAGGGAGGTTGTGTGCGATATCCCCGAGGATTTCGCACACAACCTCCCTCTCATCAGGGACGCAGGATCAGAAGCTGGGCACCTCGGCCCACTCGCCGACCTGGTAGCAGGAGTGCTCGTCCTCCTGCTCGAACGCCATCAGCCGGCACATGCGCACCGCCGACGCGTCGTCGGGATCGATGCGAATCAGGGCGATCTGCGCCCGCGCCTCGCGGAGCGCTCCGAGCGCGGTCGTGAGCAGGGCCGTCCCGACGCCCGCGCCCCGGGCGGCCTCGGTGAGGACAAGGGCTCGGGTCGGGGCCGCGTCCAATTCGTTGTGCATGAACAGGGCGGGGTCGTACCAGACGAATCCCACGCACGCCCCGGACGGATCGGTCGCGACGACGACGCTGCCGGACCCGAGGCGGATCTCGTCGGCGAGACGTTCACGCTGGGCGGGCACCAGCGACGCCGAGTCCAGCACCTCGTCGATCGCCTTCGACACCGCCGCGTCCCCGAGCGGCCGCGGCTCGCCGATCGCGATTCCCTCGGGCGCGGCCACCTCGTCGAGCGGTACCGCGAACGGCCCCGACAGGTGCCGGAACAGCGTCCAGAGCCTGCTCACCGCCGGGATGCCGAACCGTCGCGTGAGCCGCTCGGACGCAGGGTGGGTGCTGTACGCCCAGCAGCGCAGGGCCACGGCACCGGTGCCTTCCCAGCCGCCGTCCCCGGTCGCGTCCAGGCCGATCTCCTCGACGAGCATCGTGGCCACCCCGCGCGACCGATAGTCCGGATGGACCACGAACTGCACCGTGCCGAGCCCCTCGTCGTCGACGTGCAGGTGCAGGTACGCCACGATCACCAGCGGGGCGTCCTCCCGGGCACTCAGGTCGCGGCGTGCCTTGATCGGCAGGTGGTACACCCGTGCGCCGTCACGGCTCGTCGAGGTGACGTCGGCGGCGTGGATCCGGGAGAAGCCCGCTTCCTCGTCGTATTCGGCGGCCGTGGCAACCAGCGCCAGCACCTCGTCGCGATCGTCGGGATCCAATTCCGAACACCACTGATACGAGATCATCCTGTCCGCTCCTCATCTGCCGGTTCGTTGTCGTAAATCTAATGCCCATCGGTATACGGCCGCAATGTCCGTAACGCTTCCGTGAGCATCCCCAGGCTTTACACTTAAACCTACTTGGGTTAGATTTAGCGCCATCGATCCGAACCACCGCCTGGAGGCAGCCATGACAGAGGTCGGAATTCCCCGCGAGGAGCGCATTCGCCGTGCGCTCGACCACCTGCGCAACGACACCACCGACGAGTACGAGCACCTCACCTGGTTCGAACCGGGCGAATTCGTCGACCCGGCAACGGCCAAGCTCGAACGTGACCGCGTGTTCGGTCGCGTTCCGACCATCGTTGCGCACGGGTCCGAGATCCCTCGCGCGGGAGACTTCTTCACCCTGCAGATGCCGCGGAACAACGTCATCGTCGTCCGCCAGCGCGACGGCAGTGTCAAGACCCTCGTGAACCAGTGCCGCCACCGCGGGGCCATGGTCGAGAAGGAGGAGAAGGGCCGTTGCCGCCTCTTCTCCTGCCCGTACCACCGCTGGTCGTACGACACCGACGGCACGCTGCGCACGATCACCCGTGACAACACCTTCGGTGAGGCCGACCGGGACCAGCGCAACCTCGTCCAGCTCCCCACCGAGGAACGGCACGGCTTCATCTGGGTCGTGGACGACGCCGACGCCACCATCGACGTCGCGGATTGGCTCGGACCCGAGATGGATGCCATCCTGGCCTCGCAGAACCTCGACAAGCTGGTGAGCACCCGCGTCCAGGTGTTCGAGGAGCCCGTCAACTGGAAGCTGATGCAGGACGCGTTCCTCGACGGCTACCACATCCAGTACGCGCACCCGAACACTGCCGCCAAGCACATCCACACCAACGTGATGTCCTTCGAGGACTTCGGTCACCACTGCCGGTTCATGAACCTGCGCAAGACCATCGACCGGTGGATCGAGGAGGATCCCGGCGACCGCAGCCTGGCCGAGCACACCACCGAGACCCACTTCATCGGGCCCAACAGCACCCTGCTCCGCCAGCCCGACCACTTCCAGCTGCTCACCTTCCGCCCGCATCCGAGCGACCCACAGTTGTGCCGCATGGAGATCCGTTTGATCTGCCCGACGGTCGAGGACAGCGGAATGACCGAGGAGCGCTGGAACCGGCTCTGGGACAAGAACGTCGAGATCCTCATCGCCGTCCTCCACAACGAGGACTTCCCGATCCTGCGCGATTCGCAGCGGGCCATGGCCAGCGCCAACGCCGGCAACATGCTCCTCGGCCGGAACGAGGTCGCCAACCAGGTCTTCCGCCGCGAGATCCAGAAACTGGTCAGCGAGAACTGATCCCGAACACGACGGCGGGGCGCCTGCGGGCGCCCCGCCACCAGGAGGCTTTACGTGGAGAGCGATCTCTTCGAACACGACCATGAACTGTTCCGCGATTCGGTTCGGGGTTTCGTCGACAAGCACGTCGTCCCCAATCTGGAGAAGTGGGATGCCGACCGGCTCATCGACCGGGACACCTGGCTCGCCGCCGGCAAGCAGGGCCTGCTCGGTCTGAGCGTGCCGGAACAGTACGGCGGTCCCGGCGAGTCGGACTACCGCTTCCGCGTCGTGATCCAGTCCGAGATCGCGCGGGTCGGTGCGTCGGCCCTGCAGTCCGGCTTCTCGACCAACGACGACATCGTCCTCAACTACCTGCTCCGGCACGCCAACGACGAGCAGAAGCAGCGCTGGCTGCCGGGGTTCGTCACCGGTGAGACGATCGGCGCGATCGCGATGAGCGAACCCGCCGCCGGAAGCGACCTCCGCGGCATCACCACCAGCGCGGTGGCCGACGGCGACCACTGGATCCTCAACGGCTCCAAGACGTTCATCACCAGCGGTATCCTCGCGGACCTGGTCATCGTCTTCGCGAAGACCGATCCCCAGGCGGGATCCCGGGGATTCAGCCTCTTCGTCGTCGAAGAGGGCATGCCCGGCTTCACCCGCGGCCGCAAACTCGACAAGGTCGGTCTGCACGCCCAGGACACCGCCGAACTCTTCTTCGAGGACGTGCGCGTTCCGAAGGAGAACCTGCTCGGAGAGCTCGGTCAGGGCTTCGGATATCTGATGCAGAGCCTGCCGCTCGAGCGGCTCGGGATCGGAATCGCCGCGCAGATGTCCGCGGAGGCCGTCATGGGCTGGACGCTCGACTATGTCAAGGAGCGGACCGCGTTCGGCAAGCGCATCGGCGAATTCCAGGGCATGGGTTTCACCCTCGCGGAATTGCAGACGGCAGTGGAGGTTTCCCGCACCTACATCGACCGGTGTGTGCGCGAGTACAACAAGGGCACCCTCACCGCGGTGGATGCGTCGAAGGCGAAGCTGTGGGCCACCGAGCTGCAGGGCCGTGTCATCGACGCCGGCGTCCAGTTCCACGGTGGCTACGGCTACATGATGGAGTACCCGGTTGCCAAGGCGTTCATCGACGCCCGGATCCAGCGCATCTACGGCGGCACCAACGAGATCATGAAGGAAATCATCCATCGTGATCTGATGAAGGCCTGATCCTTTCAGGACCTCCATACGGAAACGGAGAAGGGGACCGATCGTGATCGGTCCCCTTTTCTCGTGTCCGGGTCAGTAAGCGATGAACAGGATTTCGTCGCGCGAATATTCCATTCCCGGATGCGACTCGGCCAGGTGCGCCTGGGTCTTTTCCACCAGGTCGTCCTCGTCGACGCCGGTGATCGCGGCGCCACACGGGCAGCTCAGTCTCGTCTTGACTCTCATGTCCATCCACCTCTCTCCAAGTGGCCCGCGAAGTACGGAGCCGACAACGACGAAGGTCCCCGGAGAAGCTCTCCGGGGACCTTCCGGTTCTTACACGCTGGACGGAACCGGCGACAACGCCGGATCGTCGGCGGGGGGCTGCAGCACCCCGTCACGCACGAGCGCGTCGATCTCGGACGTGCTCAGGCCGAGCACGGTCTCGCAGATCTCCCGCGTCTGCTGTCCGGGCGCCGGCGCCTGCCGCAGCGGCCAGGCCGGCAACGCCGAGAAGTGCGCCACCTGCTTCGCCGTCGGTAGCGAGGCCGGCAACAACTCGTGGGTGAGTTCGGTGTACGCACCGCGGGCGACGAGCTGCGGATTCGTCAGCAACTCCGGCAACCGGACCATCGCCCCAGCGGGGATGCCGGCTGCCTGCAACGCCTCCATCGCCTCGGTCGGCATGCGCAGCGCCATCCACTGCGCGAGAACCTCGTCGACCTCGGCACGGTTCTCGATCCTGCGCTCGGCGGTCGCGAAACGCGGGTCGTCGGCCAGCTCGGACCGTCCGAGGACCTCGCACAGCCGGACCCAGTCCTCGTCACCGCGGACGGTGACGGCACACCACTCGTCGTCACCCGCGCACGCGTACACCCCGGACGGCGCCGAGTACGGATCCGAATTGCCCGGCGCGTGAATCGATCCCGGCTCGAGGTACTCCGCGACGAGTTGATTGGCCAGCTGCACGATCGCGACATCGGCCTGCGCGACCTCGATCGCGGCGCCGCGCCCGGTACGAAGCCGGTTGATCAGCGCGGCGAGGATCGTGGTCGCGGCGACCTGTCCGGCGATGTGATCGGGGTAGACGGTGGAGCCGTCGCACAGCCCGTCGGAGGCGTCCGAGTACCGCCAGAGCGCCGAGACACCGCAGGCCGCCCGCACCAGCGGCCCGTAGCCGAGGCGCTTGTTCCACGGTCCGACGCTGCCGAAGGCGCTGCTCTCGGAGACGATGATGCGCGGGTTGATCGCGGCGAGCTCGTCGTACGACAGGCCCATCGCGGCGAGGGTGCCGGGCTTGAAGTTGGCGAGCACGAGGTCCGCCTCGGCGGCGAGCTTCTTGAAGATGCGGATGCCTTCGGGGCTGCGCAGGTTCAGTCCGAGACTGCGACGGTTGCGGTGCCCCCACGCCACGGAGGCGGCCAGGGCGGCGCCCCGCTTGGACTGGCGCAGGCCGTCCGGGAAGTTCGAGTTCTCGATCTTGATGACGTCGGCACCGTTGTCCGCGAACTGGCGTCCGAGTTCCGCGCCGAACACGACGACGCCCATGTCGAGAACCCGCAGACCCTCGAACGGACGCGTGCCCGGTTCGCGGCGCGGTGCGGGGATCGGCTCACGCGCGCCGTCGGCGACCGCCCCGAAGACCTGATCGTTATGTTCCCCGGGTTGCGTTGCGCGAGTGCGGATTCCGGCCCGCTCCCCGTTGATCTTCGCGTAGCCGGACGGGACCCGTGCGGTCAGGCCGGGCGCGATCTCGGCGTCGACGAAGGTGCCGGACGCGTCGAAATGCTCGGTCGACAGCACCTCGGCGACGGTGTTGAGCCCACCGATCGGAATACCGCGGGCAGCACCTTCGGCGACGAGCTGGTCACGGGTGTAGGTGCTGAACAGCTGCTCGATGAGGGGGTTGAGACGATCGGACGCGGCGAACCGGGCGGGGATCGTGTCGTACTTCGGATCCGCGAATGCCGCAGGCTCACCGAGCCATTCGAACATCGCACGCCACTGGCGCTTGGCGAGCAGGCAGATGCGCACCTGCCCGTCGCCACACCGGTAGACCGGATAGAAGTTGGCGGCGTCGGGCCGGCCCCGCGGGAAGTCCTCGGAGCGGCCGGCGGCAGCGGACCCCTGCACACCGAAGCCGGGATCGAAGCCGTGCGTGACGACCTCGAACGCCGAGACGTCGACGGTCTGTCCCCGTCCGGTGTGCAGGCGGTCGAAGTAGGCGAGCAGAGCCGACCACGCCGTGTGCACGGCCACCGACTCGTCGATCAGGCCGTTGGGTGGCAGCAGCGGCTCCTCCCCCGGTTCACCGGACCGCGACAGCACGCCGCTGAGCGCGTAGAGAACCTGCTCGGTCGCCGTCCAGTCGCGGTACGGACCGTCCTGCCCGAAACCGGTGATCGACACGGTCACGAGCGCGGGATTGATCCGGCACAGATCCTCGGCGCCGATGCCCCGCGCCGCCAGGAAGCCCGGCGCGAACGAGTCGAGGAGAATGTCCGATCGCCGTGCCAGTGCGCGCAGCCGGTCCCGGTCCTGTTCGTCGTCGAGGTCGAGGACGACACCGAGCTTATTGGCGTTGCGCAGCGCGAACGGAACACTCACTCCGTTCCGGACCGGCTGCGCCGAACGCCCGGCCGATCCGCCGGGAAGTTCGACCCGGACGACCTCGGCCCCGAGGTCCGCGAGAAACCTGCCTGCGGCGTCGCCGAATCCGTCCGTCAGTTCCAGTACCCGGACACCCTGCAGTGGAAGTGCCATCATGTGCTCCAAAGTGTGTGCTTGCCGCGAGATCCCGCGCGCATCAGCGAGTTCCGAAGTACACCGACTTCGCGTTGAAGTACGGCGCCAGTCCCTCGGGCCCGAGCTCGCGGCCCAGCCCCGACGACTTGACGCCGCCGAACGGCGCCGCGAGATCCAGGGCGTAGTAGTTGACTCCGACGGTGCCGCTGTGGATGCGTGCGGCCAGGTCGAGGCCGTGCTGTTCGTCGGTGGTCCAGACCGTGCCGCCGAGGCCGTATTCCGAGTCGTTGGCGATCGACACCGCTTCGTCCTCGTCGCCGTACGGGGTGATGGTCAGGACCGGGCCGAAGATCTCCTCCTGCGCGATGCGCGCGGAGTTGTCGACATCGGTGAACACGGTCGGCTCGACGAACCAGCCCACGGACTGCGATGCGGGGCGCCCGCCACCGGTGGTGACGCGGTAGCCGTCGGCGCGACCGGCCTCGATGTAGCCGAGCACGCGCTCGCGCTGCGCCGCCGACACCAGCGGCCCGATGTTCGTCGCCTTGTCGAGCGGATCGCCGACGGTCAGCGCCCGCACCGTCTCGGTGACCGCCTCGACCACCTCGGCGTACCGCGAGCGCGGCGCGAGGATCCGGGTGCTCGCGTGGCAGGTCTGGCCGTTGTTCACCAGCGACACCTCGAGCAGGTTCTGCGCGAACACGTCGAGGTCGGCCTGCTCGGTGACGATCGCCGCGGACTTGCCGCCCAGTTCGAGGGTGACCGGGCGCAGCAGCCGGCCGCAGACTTCGCCGATCGCGCGGCCCGCGGCCGTGGACCCGGTGAACGCCACCTTGTCGACGCCGGGGTGCGAGACCAGGTAGGCACCGGCTTCCCGGCCGGCCGGGACGACGCTGAGCACGCCCTCGGGCAGACCGGCCTCCACGGCGGCGTCGGCGAAGGCGAACGCGTCGAGCGCGGTCTCGGGTGCCGGCTTGAGGACCACCGTGCATCCCGCCGCGAGCGCGGGGGCGAGTTTCATCGCCGCCAGCGGCTGCGGGTAGTTCCACGGCGTGATCGCCGCGACCACACCGACGGGTTCGCGGCGCACGACGGTCCGGCCGCCGAACGCGCTCGGCCGCACGTCCTCGTCGGCCGCGTCGCGGATCAGGCCGGCGTAGTACGAGAACATCGCCGCGGGGCCGAAGCCGTTGACTCCGTTCGACAGTGCGATCGGCATGCCGTTCTCGCGGGTCACCAGCCGGGCGGTGTCGCGGCCCCGGGCCTTCAGCGCTGCGGCGAACCGGTCGAGCAGGTCGGCACGTTCGGCGTTGGTCAGCGCGCCCCACGGGCCGGTCAGCGCGGCGCGCGCGGACGCGACCGCCTCGTCGATGTCGGCCTCGGATGCCAGGGCCGACGTACCGAGCACCTTCTCGGTGGCCGCCTCGATGACGTCGGTGGTGGCACCGGACTTCGGCGCGACCCACCGGCCGCCGATGAACAGTTCGTTCCTGTCCAGGTCGTTCATGTCGTGCCTTTCGCGGGGGTGACGGTCAGAGCGTGTCTTCGTGGCCGAACAGCACCGAGCTCACGAGCGGCGCCATCGGGCCGCCGATGAACAGCGACGTCTTCGCGTTCGCCACCGGATTGGTCGAGGTGCCGCGGATCTGGCGGACCGCTTCGACCGCGAGGTTCAGGCCGTTGACGAACGAGTCGGCGAGGTTGCCGCCACTGGTGTTGATCGGGAGTTTGCCGCCCGGTGCGGTGAGGTTCTCGACCGTCATGAACGTGCCGGCCGCTTCCCCCGGGGGACACAGGCCGTGATCGATCAGCGCCGCCACTGCGGGGCCGCTGAAGTTCTCGTACACCTGCACGACGTCGACGTCGTCGGGTCCCAATCCGGCTCCGGCCCAGAGTCGTTGCGCAACACCGGGTTTTCCGTTGTTGGCGGGACCGAATCCGGCGGACATGTACTGCTCGCCCAGGTCGTTGTCGATCAGCTCGGAGAAGCCGCCGGGTGCCCCCTGCGCACCGGCGAGCAGGTACGCCGGATCGGGCCGCAGGGTCTTGGCGCGTTCGGCGGAGACCAGCACCAGCGCGACCGCGCCGTCGCTTTCCCGGGAGCAGTCGAACAGGTGGAACGGTTCGGCGATCAGCCGGGACTTCTCGTAGGTGTCCTCGTCGAGGGGCCTGCCGTAACCCTGCGCGGTCGGGTTGTTCTGCGCGTGCTGGTACGCGGCGAGGACGAGCGCGCGCATCGCGCTGCGCGGCACGCCGCCGTGCTCGAGCATCCGCTGGGTGCGCATCGCGCAGATCTGCGCGGGCGAACCGATGCCGTGGGCCAGGAAGTGACTTCCGTAGTGGTACTTCGCATACCCGAGCCGGCCCGTATCCTCCTGCGACATGGCGCGGTAGACCACGACGCACTCGGCCTGGCCGGTGGCGATCGCGGCGGCCGCGTTCGTGATCGCGGCGGCGACACTGCCACCGCCACCGCCCCACATCATGTTCGACCAGCGGAGTTCGTCGATCAGCAGCGCGCCGCCGATGATGGCGCCGTCGTTGGGACCGCCCGCATAGGAGACGAAGCCGTCGATCTCGCGGGGGTTGATGCCCGCGTCGACGCACGCTTCGAGAATGACCTCGAGGGTCATCCGCTTCTCGCTGTGGGGTGCCTCGCCGCGACGGTAGTGCTGTTCGGCGACGCCGACGACCGCAGCGGCCCCGCGCATGTTGCCCGCGCTCATCGCTGTTCCCCTTCTTCGGTCGTGCCGGTGCGACGCCAGCGCAGCAACGGCCAGGTCGCGCCCTCGGTGTGCTCGAACACCCCGACGACGGGGTCGCCGATCTCGGGGTTCGTGTCGATGTCGTCGGTGAGGATGCCCAGCACCCGGCGGCCGCCGGCGTGGGGCAGTTCGACGAGCACCGTCACGTAGGGAAGCTTGTCGGCGTATTCGTCCATGTAGGGGTACCAGCTGCGATTCCAGCTGTAGACGGTACCGACGGGTTCCACTGTCTCCCAGCCGATGTCGAAGCTGTGGCAGGTGCCGCAGATGGCCTGCGGGCCCCAGATCCAGGTGCTGCACCCGGTGCAGCGCTGCAGCCGCAGTTCACCTTCGAGGAGGCCTTCCCAGTAGGGCCGGTCGAGCCCGTCGGGAGCGGGCCCCCATGGTTCGGTCGTCGTCATGCGTTCGCGTCCGTTCCTGTCGGAAAGTTCTCGAGTTTCGCGGCCAGCCACCGTCCGTCGCGGAGTTCCCAGATGGAGCGCAGCCCGATCGAGCGGTCGCCCATGTCGTAGACGGTCTCGCCCACCATGAGGTCGCCCTCGGCACGCACGTCCCTGATCTCGAAACCCTGGGCGGCCGCGCGCGGGGCGTCGACGCCGTCGAAGACCTGCGGAATGTTCTCCTGCACCATGTCGGCCAGGGCGGCCTTCATGTTTCCGGCGACGACGTAGCCCACGTGCTGTTCGTACAGGGCGCGGAAGTCTTCGACAGACATTGTGAACTCCTCGCTTTCGTGACACGAGACCGTCGTGTCAGTGGCATTAACCTTATGTCTTTAGATAAAAGCCGTCAACGTCGGGCGAACCGGAACTGCCCGTCCTCCGAGACGACGACCTGCCTGCCTGCGACATCGTCCTCGACGAGACGCGCGAGATCGTCGGCGTCCGTGGTCGCGGCAAGCGTCCGCTCACCACCGGCGGTGCGGGCTGCGAGGAAACCGCGCTCCGGGGCGCCGTCGCGGCCGTACACCACGGTCCACGACTCCGCCGACGCCGTGCCCGCACAGGACAGCAGCGCCTTCGTCGTGGGGAGCGCGTCGACCTCGGCCTGCACATCCAGGCGACGGAAGCCGCCGGCCGGCGGTTCGGACCGGTACACGCCCATGGCGTGCTTGGTCAGGTACCCGCTGTTGGCGGTGACCAGGCCGTACGAGCCGGGAGACTCGCGCAGCCGCGCCGCCATCGTCGCGATCGAGTGGCTGACGTAGTTGTTCCACGGTCCGCCGCCGAACGTCAGGCCACCGGTCACGGTGACGGGCCGGCCCGGGTCGTCCAGGGCGAGACCGAGTTCGTTCGCCGCGACCTGCACCGCCGAGGGGAAGCACGAGTACACGTCCACGTGCGCCACGTCGTCGAGCCCGATCCCCGCGAGCTCGAGGGCCCGCGCGCCCGCGATGCGGATCGCCGGGGACCGGTCGAGCGCACCGCGTTCGGCGATCGCATAGGTGTCGTGCGATTCGGTGCCGGACTGCGGAAAGACCCAGCGCTCCTGCGGAATTCCGAGCCGGGTGGCGGTCTCCACCGAGCACAGCAGCAGCACCGCGCTCTGATCGACCATGTTGTTCGAGTTCAGCAGCTTCGTGTAGGGCGTGGAGATCATCCGGTTGTCGTGCGACGGGGTCGCGATCTCCGCGGCGGTGTACTCGCGCTGCACCCAGGCGTTCGGGTTCGTCGCCGCGATCTTGCTGAACCGCGACCACAACCCGCCGATGAAGTCCTGGTGCTCCGCGACCGAGCGCCCCGCCGACACGCGCAGCGCCTGCTCGAACAGCGGATAGACGTACGACGGCCGGTCCAGACCGATCCGGCGTTCGCTCTCGTCCGCCATCGGCACGTCGGTGACCATGATCTCGGCGGCCGGCACCGACTCGTCCTGCACCGTCCATTCCGGGCGCTGCTTCTGCGCGCGCAACTTCGTTCGGGTGCGCCAGGATTCGGCACCACCGATGAGCACCACGTCGGCTCGCCCCGCGGCGATGTCCTCGGCGGCACCGTTGACGAGCACCTGCGGTGTGCTGCCGCCGTTGCCCGAGTAGCCGGTGTGCCGGACGGTCGCGCCGATGCGCTCCCCGACGAGCGCACCCGGATCGCGGTAGCGCCAGGACAGCAGCCCGACCACCCAGACCGAATCGACGAGTTCGAGCAGTCGCGCCGAACCGGCATCGTCGGCCGCCGCGCGCGCGGCACGCACCATCAGGTCGACGGGTTCGATGCCACCGTCGCGCTCGTTGACCTGGCCGACGCCGACCAGGACGGGGGTTCTCGGATCCAGACTCACGACTGCACTGCCTCCAGAATGCGTTTACGGTTCTCCGGCTTCGGCCACCCACCGAGGATGAGGGTGGTGAGACACGTCGGCTTCCACTTGGTTTCGATCTCTTCGATGATCTTGTCCGCGGGACCGACGAGCGCGACGTCCTCGACCATCTCGGTGGGCACGGCCTGCGCGGCGAGATCGGCCCGCCCGCTCAGGTACAGCTCCTGGATCTCGGCACAGACCTCGCCCCAGCCCATGCGCGCGAACACGTCGTTGTGGAAGTTCGCGCCCTTGGCGCCCATGCCGCCCGCGTACAGGGCGACCGTCGGCTTGAGCCGGGACGCGGCCTTCTCCACATCGTCGTTCTCGACGAGCCAGCACACGTTCGCGACCTCGAAGTCGTCGGCCGTGTGGCGTGCGCCTTCCCGGGCGAACCCCTCGGCGAGTGCCTTGCGGTAGAACTCGTCGCTCTTGGGCGAGAACCACAGCGGTGTCCAGCCGTCGGCGATCTCGGCGGCCAGCGCCACGTTCTTCGGTCCCTCGGCGCCCATGTAGACGGGTATGTCGTTGCGCAGCGGGTGCACGATCGACTTGAGCGGCTTCCCCAGTCCCGTTCCGCCTTGCAGGGGAAGCTGATAGTGCCGTCCCGAGTAGGTCACCGGTTCGTCCCGCGCCCACACCTGGCGCATGATCTCGATGTATTCGCGGGTGCGTTCGAGGGGCCGCGGGTACGGCTGCCCGTACCAGCCTTCGACGACCTGCGGTCCCGAGGCGCCGATACCGATGATCACGCGGCCGCCGCTGAGGTGGTCGAGGGTCTGCGCAGCCATCGCCAGCGCCGTCGGTGTGCGGGCGGACATCTGGCACACCGAGGTGCCCAGCTTGATCGTCGACGTCTGCGCTCCCCACCACGCCAGCGGCGTCAGCGCGTCGGACCCGTACGTTTCGGCGGTCCAGAAGCTGTCGACCCCGAGCCCCTCTGCCTCGGCGAGCATCCGCTCGACGTGCCGCGGCGGGCCCGACCCCCAATAACCTGCGGCGATTCCTACTCTCATGCTGCCTCGCTACTTCTGCTACGTGTGTTCTGGTCGAGCCGGCGTCGGCCGATGGTCAGTGGTTTCGGAACTCGGGGGGACGCTTCTCGAGGAAGGAGACGACGGCCTCCCTGTGGTCCCGGGTAAGCGAGCTGAGGATCTGGGTGCGGTTCTCGAGGTCGATCGCGGCACGCATGCTGGGCACCTCGAGGTTCGACCACATGACTTCCTTGGTCATCCACACGCCGAACGGGCTGTTCTGCGCGATGGCCTCGGCGGTGTCCAACGCGACGTCGAGCAGTGCGTCGGCAGGTTCGACGGACGAGACGAGGCCGATGCGTTCGGCCTCGCCGGCGTCGATCGAACGGCCGGTGAGCATGATCTGCGCGGCCCGGGAGAACCCGATCATGCGGGGCAGCAGCCAGCTCATGCCGATATCGCAATTGGACAGGCCGCGGCGGATGAACGCGGCGTGGAACACCGCGGATTCCGACGCGATACGAATGTCGGCCATCAGTGCGAGCGACATGCCGCCGCCCGCCGCAGCCCCGTTGACCGCGGCGATGACCGGCGGCCGCGCGCTGCGGAAGTCGTCGACGAGACCCGCGATGTGCTTCTGCACCCGCAGTCCGAGTTGCGCACGCCCCTCACGCTCCGTGGTGCCCGACGGCGTTCCGTATCCGCGCAGGTCCAGCCCGGCGCAGAAGGCCCGGCCTTCGCCGGTGAGGACGATCGCGCGGGTGGTCGAATCGTCGCGAACCTCGGCGAGCACCTCGTGCAACGCGTCGATGAGGTCGACGTTCATGGCATTCAGCTCGTCGGGGCGATTGAGCCGGATCACGAGCACACCTGGCCGCGGTCGCTCGGTCAGGATCGGTTTCACATCGGACATATGACTCTCCAAGGGACTGAGTGCTCGACACACGCAGGCTAATGGCTTTAGATTAAAAGCTCAAGGAAACCGCGTACGGACGACCGAAGGAGTCCCATGACGAACCTCGACGGCAAGGTAGCCCTGGTGACGGGTGCCGCCAGCGGAATCGGTGCGGCGACTGCGCACACGTTCGCCCAGCGCGGGGCCCGCGTGGTCGTCGCAGACATCGACGACGCACGCGGCGAGGCCGTCGCCTCCGCACTCGGCGACCGCGGCGTCTACCTGCACACCGATGTGCGCAACGAAGCCGAGGTGGAAGCCGCCGTCGCGCTCGCAGTCGACCGGTTCGGCCGGCTCGACTGCATGGTCAACAACGCGGGCCGCGTGGGAGCGTGGACGTTCCTCGAGGACACCACGCTCGAGGAGTGGGAGAACGGATTCGCGGTGCTGGCACGCAGCGTGTTCCTCGGGACCAAACACGCCGCACGGGTCATGCGCGAGCAGGGATCCGGCAGCATCATCAACGTCTCGAGCGTCGCGGGCGTCCGCACCGGGTTCGGTCCGCACCCCTACAGCGCCGCGAAAGCCGCTGTGCTGCAACTGACCCGAACCGCAGCAGTAGAGCTGGCCGAGTTCCGGATCCGCGTCAATGCTCTGGTCCCCGGCGGCGTCGCCACCCGCATCGTCGGCCACGGTGCCGGACTCGAGGACGACGCGCTCGATCGCAGTGTCGAGGCCGTGCGGCGCAGCCTGACGAACTTCCAGCCCATCCCCCGCGCGGGCGAACCCGAGGACCTCGCCCACGCCGCGGCGTTTCTCGCCTCCGACGACGCCGAGTTCGTGACGGGCCAGACCCTCGGGGTCGACGGCGGCCTGACCCTCGGCAAGAAGTGGCCGTCCAACTATCGAGAGGAAGCCCTCGCGGCGTCGTCGCGCGCCGCGACGGTCGGTGGATGACCGGATGACCGCGCGCCGGGTCCACACCTTCTGCCGCATCTGTGAACCGGGTTGCGGTCTCGTCGCCGATGTCGAGGACGATCGGGTCGTCCGGTTACAACCGGACCAGGACCATCCCGTCCACAAGGGCTTCTCCTGCCACAAAGGTGTGCACTATCTCCGGGTGCACGACGATCCGAACCGCCTCGACCGGCCACTCAGACGCACGAATCCATGCAGGACCGAGGCCGGCGACTTCGAACCGGTCGACTGGGACGATGCCGTCGGCGAGATCGCCGCCCGCCTCGAAGACATCCGCCGACGGCACGGACGCAACGCACTGGCGATCTACCAGGGCAACCCGTCGGCGTTCAACGGCACCTACTACGCCAACGCCGCGGCGCTCGCACGCGGATTCGACACCCGGATGCGCTTCAGCGCCGGCACCCAGGACACCTCCGCGAAATACGCTGCGAGCGAGGCGATCTACGGGGCATCGATGGCCCACCCGATCCCGGATCTGCTGCACACCGACTACTTCCTCTGCCTGGGCAGCAATCCTCAGGTCTCGCACATGACGCTGATGCACGTCTCGGACCCGATGGGGAAGATCAAGGCGGTGAAGCGCCGGGGTGGGACCGTGCTCTTCGTCAACCCGCGGCGGATCGAGTCGTCGGGACCGGACACCGGCGACGTGCTGTTGATCAAACCGGACACCGATTTCTACTTCCTCGCGGCGATGCTGCACGAGATCGTCTTCCGGATCGGATACGACCGCACCGAGGTGGAGAAGTACGCACGCAACGTCGACGGACTGCTCGAATTCGTGCAGCGCTATCCGGCCGAGCGGGTGGCCGCGGTGACCGGCATCGAAGCCGACTCCATCAGGCAGGTCGCCGACGACTTCTGCGCCGCGCCCACGGCGAGCATCTATATGGCGACCGGCGTGAACCAAGGACGTCAGGGTGCGCTGGCGTACTGGATGCTCAACATGATCAGCTTGTTCTCCGGCAACCTCGGCAGGCGCGGCGGCAACATCTACTCGCGCGGCATGACCGACGTCGTGCAGAACTCGAAGCGCAGGCGCGAGGATCCGTTCTTCTCCAGCAGCCTCGGAGAGACCCGCACCGTCGGCGGGGATCTTCCCGCGGCGCGGCTCGCGGAGTACATCGAGAATCCGGACGATCCCATTCGGGCGTTGATCGTGATCTCCGGCAATCCGCTGTTGTCGGTGGGCGGCGAGCAAGAACTCCGCCGGGCTCTGGCGAGTGTCGAGCTGATCGTCACCATCGACCTGTATCGCACGGTCACCGGGGAGATCTCCGATTTCGTTCTGCCCGCCACCGACTGGCTCGAGCACGAGGACGTCAACTTCCTCAACACGATGGGCGTGGCCTTGGAGCCGTACGTGCAGTACACCCCCGCGGTGGTGCCGCCGAAGGGTGAACGTCGCGACGACTGGTGGATCCTGTCGCGGATCCAGCAGGAGATGGGGGTCACGACCCTGCTCGACGCCCCGGATCCCGATCCTCTCGCCGCGGCCGATGCAGCGATGCGCGATGCCGGTTTGAGCATCGAACTCCTGCAATCGATGCCGTGTCAGACGGCGGTGCTGCCCGAGGCGGTGCCGTCCCACGTGTTCACCATCGCGGTCCAGCACGACGACGGCCTGATCGATTGCTGCCCAACTATTTTCCGGCGCGCCTACCGCACCGCAGAGGACATCCTCGAGGAGCTGCGCGCCGAGAGCGCGGACCAGCTGAAGCTCATCACCCGCCGCACCCCGTACATGGTGAACAGCTGGCTTCACAACCTTTCGATCTTGAAACAAGGTGTGCACCAGGATAATCCGCTGTGGATGAACCCCAAGGATGCGGAACGGCGCGATCTGGCCGAAGGCGATCACGTCACCGTCCACAACCGGTACGGCTCGATCGACGCCGTGCTGGAATACGACGACGGGCTGCGACCGGGCGTGGTGGCGATGACGCACGGCTGGGGCCAGCGCACCGCTCGCAGCCTCGACGTGGCGCGGCGTCACCCGGGCGTGAACGTGAACAACCTCTCCCCCACCGGAATCGGTGCGTACGACATCCTCAGCAATCAGTCGCACCTCACCGGAATCAACGTCGAGGTCACGCGGAGCGAGAGCAGCGCACCCGATAGACAAATCTAATCACTGTAGCTAATGTGGTCGGAGTCACTTCACGATCCGGGCCTCTCGCCCACCATCCCCCAACGCGAGGTTTCGCATGACCGAACGTACAACTGTGCCTGCAGACTCCCCTGCAGGCACCCATCCCGGACACTCCCGCGCGGACTCGCGACGCGCGAGCCGCGCCGCATTCGTCGGGACTCTGCTCGAGTACTACGACTTCAGCCTCTACGCCTCAGCAGCGTCGGTGGTCTTCGCCAGCGTGTTCTTCGCCGGCTCGAGCCCCCTCCTGGGAACGCTCCAGGCGGTCGGCACATTCGCCGTCGGATTCCTCGTCCGCCCGTTGGGCGGAGTGATCCTCGGCAGCCTCGGCGACCGCCTCGGTCGCAAGCGCATCCTCGTCTTCACCCTCGTTCTGATGGGTGTCGCCACCCTGCTCGTCGGTCTGCTGCCGAGCTACGCCCAGATCGGCTGGGTCGCACCGGCTCTGCTGGTGTTCCTGCGAATCCTGCAGGGCATCGGCGCCAGCGGTGAGTACGGCGGTGCGGCCCTGGTCGCCGTCGAGTTCTCACCCGAGAAGAAGAAGGGCCTGATGGGCTCGTTGCCCGGTATGGGCGCGGCGCTCGGCGGTGTGCTCGGAACGCTCTCGCTGCTCGTGGTGTCGTCGCTGATGTCCCAGGAAAACTTCCTCACGTGGGGTTGGCGCATCCCGTTCCTGTGCAGCGTCGTGATCCTCGCCTACGGCCTGTGGCTTCGCCGCAGCCTGCCCGAGACACCCGCCTTCCGTGAGATCGAGGAGAGCGACACAGTCTCGAAACGTCCGCTCCTCGACGTTATCCGGCAGCAGCCGCGCGCCCTGCTGACCGTGCTCGTGATGACCATCGGCCAGACCGGCATCGGTTACTTCTACATCGTGTTCATGGGCACCTTCGGCAAGAACCAACTCGGCTACGGCGGCACCGAAGTCCTCGTCGGTCTCATCGCTGCGCAGCTCACGAACGCCGCTCTGATCCCGATGTTCGGCTCCCTGTCGGACCGGGTCGGGCGAGCGCCTGTGATCATGTTCGGCTTCCTCTACAGCGCCGCGTTCGCCTGGATCGGCATCTCGCTGTTGTCGGGCGTCGGCACTCCTCCGCTGCTGTACTGGGTGGTCATGGCCGCCGGCAACGGCATCGGCGTCGCCGCCATCTTCGGCCCGATGGGCGCATACGTCATCGAGCTGTTCCACACCCAGCACGCATACAGCGGTCTCGGTCTCGGCCGTGAGGCCGGCAATGCGCTGGGTGCGGCGGTCGTCCCGGTCATCGCGGTCGCGCTTGCGTTCGACGACACCACCGTGTGGCTCAGCCTCCTGGTCTGCGTCGTCTCGCTGCTCGGCTTCGCGGCCACCCTCCTGTCCCGCAGTCGACGATCCTCGGTCCGGGCCCAGGACGACGCCAAGGCCCCGGTGTCGGTGTAACACACAGGGTTAGAGGACGGGCCCCGGTCGATACGACCGGGGCCCGTCCTCGTTTCGGCGTCGGCTCGCCGGCGTGGGCCGGCCCGCTCCATGACGACACAAAGAAGTGCGACCCATGCCGATCGAATCGGCATGGGTCGCAGTAGGTTCGAGCTTCAGATCGAGTTTCAGACTCCTACCGGGCCGCCCCGCCACACCCCGATCTCCTCGCCGGAGACGTCGGCGGCGTCGTCGCTCACCAGGAACGACACGGTCGAGGCGATCGACTCGGGCGGGATCGACGGCCAGTGCTTCGTCAGTGCTTCCACACCCGCTTCGCCTCCCGACGAGACGATGTCGGTTGCAACGAACCCGGGCATCACACAGTTGACCGTGATGCCACGCCGCGCCACCTCCTGGGCCATCGTCTTGGCCATGCCCACGAGGCCGGCCTTCGCCGCGGAATAGGCGCTCATGCCGGGCGCGGGGCGACGACCACCCGACGGACTGTTGACGAAAACCACTCGGCCCCAGCCCGCTTCATACATGGCCGGGAGCGCGAAGTGCGTGCAGTAGAACGCCCCGTTGAGATTCACCGAGACGACCTCGTCGAATTCCTCGGGGCTCTGCTTCCGGGCTGCACCGGCCTTGTTCATCCCCGCGTTGTTGACGAGGACGGTCGGTGCACCCAACTGCGCGGTCGCGTCGGCGATGAGCCGTTCGGCGTCGGCAGCCTTGGAGATGTCGGCCTGTATCGCCACGGCCCGTCCGCCGTCCGCGACGATCTTCGCGACGACGTCCTCGGCGTCGCGCGCACTGCGCGAATAGTTGACCGCGACGGCGAATCCGTCGGCGGCGAGGCGTCGCGAGACGGCAGCACCGATACCGCGACCGCCGCCGGTGACGACGGCAACTCTCTGCGAGTCCACTACTCGATCACCGGACCTTCTCGTAGTTGTCGGGCACGTCCGCGAAGGTATCGCGCAGCTCTCGCTTGGCGATCTTCCCGCTGGCCATCCGGGGCAGCGGTTCGTCCAGGAACACGACGTAGCGCGGCACCTTGTAGTCGGCCAGCCGGTCGTTGCAGAAGTCCACGACCTCGGATTCCTTCATCTCCGTGGTGGCCCTGACCAGCGCGGCCGGCGTCTCACCGAACTTGGCGTCGGGAACGCTGATCACGGCGACCTCTTCGACGCCGGGGATCTGGTTGATGACGGACTCGATCTCGGCGGGCGAGATGTTCAGGCCACCGGAGATGATCATGTCCTTGAGACGATCGACGTACGTGAGGTAGCCGTTCTCGTCGAGCTTGCCGAGGTCGCCGGTCTGGAGCCAGCCGTCGACGAGGGCGGCGCGGGTGGCCTCCTCGTTGCGCCAGTACCCCGGCATCATGCCCGGCCCGCGCAGCAGGATCTGCCCGGTTTCGTTGGGCGGGAGGTCGTTTCCTTCGGCGTCGACGACCCGGATCTTCGTGAAGATCCCGCCCCAGCCGCACTTGTCGGGATGCTCGGCAGCCTCCTCTCGGGGCATCGCCGTCGCCGAACCGCCGATCTCGGTCTGACCGTAGATCTGCCGCAGCGCCACTCCCTGCTCCTGCCACTTGCCGAGCAGGTCGACCGGGACGCGGGCGCCACCGACGTGCGCGGTGATCATGTGACTCAGGTCGGCCTCGGCGAATCCGGGCACCTTCGCGATCTGCTCGAACAGGATGGGCGGCCCGGTGAGGGTGTTGGCCTTGTCCTCGGACAACACCTTCAGCGCCTTCGCCGGATCGAATCCGGGCTGAAGGAACAGGGTTCCGCCCTGCAGGACGACGCGCGAAATGCCCCAGATGATCCCGGCAGCGGTGAAGAGCGGCAGCACCAGCAGCGGCCGCAGGCCGTTGGGCTGGATGGGTTCCATGAGCGACCACTCGTGCATCTCGCCGGCGATCGTGGCGTGGGTGAAGATCACGCCCTTGGGTCGTCCGGTGGTGCCGCTGGTGAACACGATGGCGGTGGGGGTATCGAGATCGACGACCGGCGTGCGGTACCGCTCGTATGCACCCCCACGCAACGGACGAACATCCTTCTCGAACACCGCGATCGAGAACGTGTTGCGCGCCTGCTGCACCTCTTCGAGGCGGGGCAGCAACGCTTCGTCGCAGTAGACGACGGTGGGCTCGCAGTCCTCCACGAGGGTGGTGAGTTCACCTGCCAGCATGCGCTGGTTGAACCCCACGGAGATGGCACCGACCTTCATCGCGCCGAGCGACGCCACGGCCCACTCGAGGCTGTTGACGCCGAGGAAACTCACCCGATCGCCGGGGACCACGCCGCGGGACGCGAGGTCGTGCGCGACCCCGTCCGCCCAGGTGGACAATTCCGCGTAGGTGACGACGTCGCCGTCGAAGTCGATCGCCGCCAGATCCGGCTTCGACCGAGCCCAGTAGGTCAAAGCATCTACCACGGTGCCGCTCATGCAAACCTCCAAGATGTATGCGTCGATCGCGGGACCCGACCCGGTGAGATGTAGGTCACATCCGCGCGTTAAATCTAATGTTTGTTGTTTATTGGGGCAAGTCTCACCTACCGCCCGGACCGCCTGCCACCGAGAGCATCGACTCGACGTCGACCAGCTTCTGCCTGGCACGGCCGAGGCGTCGCCCCTCGACGCGTTCGTGCCGGTCGATGCGCTTCCAGCCGTCGACTTCGATGGCCGTCGGGCACCGGCTCTCGACCAGTGAGGCCAGCTCGTCACGTGCACGGTTCGGCCGAGGAAGCAGCGCACGCGAGTGATCGGCGACCACAGCCTCGACCGTTTCGGCGGCGCAGTACCGGTTGGTGCCGATGACCCCCGTCGGACCCCGTTTGATCCAGCCGGCGACGTACAGGCCCGGCACCGGACGGTCGCCGGCCGGATCGATCACCCGACCGGCGACGTTGGGTACCGTCCCGCGCTCGTCGTCGAACGGAAGACCCGGAAGCGGGCGGCCACGGTAGCCCACGGCACGCACCACCAGCGAGGCCTCGAGGTCGGCGTCGGTCCCCTCCCGTCCGTACGGCGCGATCCGGATGCCCTCGACGTGGTCGCCGCCGAGAACCTCGACCGGCGCTCCATTGAATCGCAGCGTGATCCGCCGGCGGTCCCGGCCGGGAACCCGTCGCGCATAGTCCGCGATCGTCCGAAGCTTGACCGAGGCGCCCTCGGGTGCCTCGTACCCCCCGTGCACGGTGACGTCGACCTCCGGCAGCGACCCCAGAGCGAGCAGCTCGGGGGTCGTGAACGCCGCGTGCTCGGGACCGCGGCGACCGAGCACGACCACTTCCTCGATCGCACTGTGCCGCAACGCTTCCAGCGCGTGCTCGGCGATGTCGCCCGGCACGAGGCGTTCGGGGTCGCGTGCCAGGATGCGCGCCACGTCCAGCGCGACGTTGCCGTTGCCGACCACGACGGCCCGGCGTCCCGACAGGTCGAACGTGCGGTCTGCGTGGTCGGGATGCCCGTTGTACCAGGCGACGAATTCCCGTGCGGCCACACTGCCCGGCAGGTCCTCGCCCGGAATTCCGAGCTTCCGGTCGTCGGACGCTCCGCTCGCGTGGATCACCGCGTGGTGATGGTCGAGCAATTCGTCGACGCCGATGTCGCGGCCGATCTCCACCCCGAAGAAGGCGCGGAACCCGGTGCGTCCTGCGGTACGGGCGAACACCCGCTCGACCGCCTTCGTCGTCTGGTGGTCCGGGGCCACCCCGTAGCGGACGAGCCCGCCGGCGACGGGGAGCCGTTCGAACATGGACACCTCGACGTCGACGTCGCGCCGTTTCAGCAGCTCCTCGGCCGCGTAGAAGGCCGAGGGTCCGGACCCCACGATCGCCACCCGCAGCGCACCCGGCCGGTCGGTTGCGGTGACGGGTTCCGCCGGTACCTCTCGGGGGCCGGACGCGGTCGGGTTGTCCGCGAAGTACGCGGCATTGAGTTCCCGGTAGATCTCGGTCTCGGCGGTGAGGTCACCGTCGGGAACGATCGCGTCCACCGGGCACACGTCGGCACAGGCGCCGCAGTCGATGCAGGCATCGGGGTCGATGTAGAGCATCTCGGTGCGGGCGTACTGCGCTTCGTCGGGGGTCGGGTGGATGCAGTTCACCGGGCACACCGCGACACACGTCGCGTCGTTGCAGCAGGATTGGGTCACTACGTATGTCATGGCCACTCCGGTTGTTCGTTGAATTGCGGACCCGGCTCGGGCGGGAGGAAACGGTCGCCGTAGCGATCGGCGAGTTCGTGCGCGCGGGCCGTGAACCCGTCGATGCCCCCTGGGTAGGCGCGGGCGAACGAGACGACCCCGCCCGTGTGTGCGGGAAACCCGATGCCGAGCACCGAACCGCTGTCCGCGTCGGCGGCGGAAGCGACGACACCCTCGGCGAGACACCGCAACGCTTCGACCACCTCGACGAAGAGCAACCGGTCGCGCATGTCGTCGATCGGGATCTGCTTCACCGGACCGAACGACTCGCGAAGGCCGGGCCACAACCCGATGCGCGCGCCGTCGGCGTCGTAGTCGTAGAACCCGCGGCCCACCGATCTGCCGCCACGGTCGTGGTCGTCGATCATGCGTGCCCGGACCCGGTCCGCACGGGTGCCGTGCCATGTGCCGCCCGCGTCCTCGACTGCAATTCGGTTCTCGCGCTGCACGTCCCGGTTGAGCGTCAGCGAGATCTCGTCGAGCAGCTGCAGCGGTGGAACCGGGTATCCGGCGTCGGTTGCCGCGCGTTCGACGACGCCCGGATCGATTCCTTCCCCGACCGCGATCATCGCCTCGTCGAGGTAGAGTTCCATCACCCGGCTGGTGAAGAATCCCCGGCTGTCGCGCACCATGATGGGTGTCTTCCCCAGCAGCCGCGCATAGGCCAGCGCACTGGCGAGGGTGCTCTCGGCGGTGCGCGCGCCGACCACGGTTTCCACCAGCGCCATCCGGTCGACCGGGGAGAAGAAGTGCATTCCCACGAAACGCTCCGGGCGCGCCAGCGCCGACCCGATGGTGGTGATCGGCAAGGTCGAGGTCGTCGAAGCGAGCACGGCGTCCGGCGCGGTGACCGATTCGACCGCCCGCAGGACCTGCTGTTTGACCGCGACGTTCTCGGCGACCGCTTCGACGACGAGCGCCGCCTGCGCCAGATCCTCGGCGCGTGCGGTGGGCCGGATGCGGTCGAGCAGTGCCTGCGACACGGCTTCGCTCGTCGTGCCCGCACGGAGGGCACGTTCTTCCCGTCGCGTGGCGTACGACTTGCCCCTGCGTGCGCCGTCGTGCGTCCGCGCGAACAGGACCACGTCGGCTCCCGCCCTCGCGCACGTGTAGGCGAGGGCGGCCCCGATCATCCCCGCCCCGACGACTCCGATCGTGGTGCCCGCCAGGGTCCCCGGCTCCGCGGTCATGCCGGCACGCTCTCGATGCGGGCGACGTCGACGGCGAATCCGTTGAAGATCGGGGTACCCGTCAACGGCTCGACCACCATGTCGTCGACCAGGGCGTTGACGTTGGCGCCGGGCGCCGCGGCCGAGCGGGTGGTGCGCAGCCCCGCACCGTCGTGTCCCCACCCGTGCGGGAGGCTGACCACGCCCTGCCGCATCGAGTCGGTGACGTGCAGTTCCGCGACGATCGACGCGGTCTTCGACGTGACGCGCACCGTATCGCCGTCGACGAGGTCGCGCGCCGCCGCGTCGACCGGGCTCATGAACAGGGCGCACTGCCCCGAATCCGGTTGCGGCAGCGCATTGTGCAGCCAGGAGTTCATGCAGCGCCGTTGCCGCCGGTTGATGAGGACCAGGTCGGGAACGGGTTGCTCAAGTGCGTCGCGCAGACGGGACAGGTCGGCCACCAACTCGATGGGCGCGAGATCGATCCGGCCGTTCGGGGTCCGCAGCACCTCCGGCACTCGCGGTTCCAACGGCCCGTAGTCGATGCCGTTGGGGTTGCGTTCGAGCAGCTCGAGGGTCAGGCCGCCGGGCCCGGCACCGAACCGGTCACCGTACGGGCCGCTGCGCAGCCGCAGATCGAGCAGCCGTTCGGGGCCGGTGCGATCGCCGGTGGCCCGGACCACGTCGTCGAGATCGCGGCCGGCGAGTCTCGCGGCGCGTCGGATCGCGGTGGCGGCGACCTCCTCGTCGAGCTCGGCGATCGGGCGGTCGGGTTCGCCCCTCACGATTGCCGTGAGCCGCAACAGAATCTGCCATTCGGGCATCTGTCCCGGGCCGGGCTCGAGCAGAGGCGCCGAATAGCGGGCCACGTTGCGCACCTGGAAGTGAGTGATCGCAAGGTCGTGGTGTCCGCGGGTGGTCAGCGGCGGGGGCGGCAGGATGACATCGGCGTGCCGGGTCGTCTCGTTGAGATAGCCGTCGATGCACACCATGAAGTCGAGGTCGGCCAGCGCAGCCTCGACGGCTCGGCTGTTCGGGAGCGACCGGGCCGGGTTGCCGGAGATCGTGATCAGGCCGCGCACCTGTCCCGGCCCGGGGGTGAGGATCTCCTCGGCGAAACACACCGCGGGAATCTCCCCCATCGCCTCCGGCATGCCGCGCACTCGCGATCGCCATCGATCGAAGACACGTGGTGCCTTCGGGTTTGCGGGCCACGTGGTGGGTCCGCCGGCGGGCGGGACCGGGAACATCGCTCCGCCCGGCCGATCGAGATTGCCCGTCACGACGTTGAGAACTTCGATCATCCAGTTCGCGATACTGCCGAACTCCTGTGTGCACGAACCCATTCGGGAATGCGCAACGGCGGCGTCCGCAGCCGCGAACTCGCGGGCGACCCGGCGGATCTCGTCGGCGTCGAGTCCGCAGATTCCCGCGACCGCTTCGGGGGTGAAGGGCTCGGCGAGACGGAGGACGTCGTCGATGCCGTCGGTGTATTCGCTCAGGCGGCCGGGAGCGGCGAGACCTTCCGCGGCGATCACCGACACGAGCGCGAGCAGGAAGAAGGCGTCGGTTCCGGGCCGGATGGCAAGGTGGCGGTCGGCGATCTCCGCCGTGCGGGTGCGTGCCGGATCGATCACCACCAGCGTGCCGCCGCGCGCACGCAAGGCGTCGAGCCGCTTGCCGATGCCGGGCGCTGTGATCGTACTTCCGTTCGATACAAGCGGATTCGAACCGAGGATCAACAGGTAGGACGTGTGGTCGATGTCGGGGACCGGCATCCCCAGTCCGGTTCCGTAGAGCAGCATGTTCGCGTAGTTCTTCGGCAGGGTGTCGATGCTCGCGGGCGAGTAGACGTTGCGGGTGCCGATGGCAGCGATCAGCGGGTGCGCGTACAGCGACGGGTCGAGGTGGTGGGCGGCAGGGTTGCCCGAGTACACGGCACAGCTGTTCGGGTCCGCCGCGATGATCGGAGGCAGTCGTCGGCCGATCTCGGCGAAGGCTTCGTCCCACGTCGCCTCGCGGAAGCCGTCCCCGTCGCGGATCAGGGGCGTACGGATGACGTCGGGGTCGTTCTCCAGCCGCGCGAGGCCCAGTCCCTTGGCGCAACTGTGTCCGGCGCTGAACACGTCGTCGGGGTTGGACGTCACCGACGTCACGGTGCGTCCGTCCAGTTCGAACAGCAATCCGCACGTGGCTTCGCACAACGGGCAGATGCGTACCCCGACGGTCTTGTCAGCGAGCACTTGCACACACCTCACGTTCGATGGTCACGGGTACTGCGGTCAGTCTGGGCATTGCGTTGATGGTCTGGACCCGGTCGTAGCCGGTCAGGTCGTTCACGTTGCTCCCGGCGACCCGAGGGTCCGCCTCGGTGTCGGAACCACCCCAACAATGGGTCATCGACACCGTGCCCGGGCCGACGCTCGGGTCGGTATGTGCGACGGCCCGGATCCGTCCGTGGGCCGAGCGGATCCGGACGATGTCGCCGTGTTCGATGCCCAGTCGCTGCATGTCCTCCGGATTCACGCCTGCGGGGTTGTACCCGTGGCGTGGTAACCCGCCGATCTCCCGGCCCAGCGAGTTCATCAACTCCCGCATTCGCCGCACCGTCAGGCGCATCGGAAACTCGTTGATCCGGATCGATTCGCCGAGTGCAGCGGCGATTTCCCCGGCGACGTCGTCCGGGCACAACGAAAGACGATGCCCTGCTGCGTCTTCGGACGGTGGTCCCACCACCTTGTCGTCGGGAGGCGCAAGCATGCCACGCGGCGCCTTCTTCAACTCGTCCACGGGAATGCGCCCGCGCTCGGCGAACATCGCGAGCAGTTCCTCCGAGGGCGGCGGTCCAGCCGGATCCAGCACGCGCCCGGCGAACTTGATCGACCGACCGGACGCGGCGGCGAGACGGAAGTAGAACTCCCAGTCCTCGATCACGCCTTCCGGCGGCGCCACGATCCGCGGGGTGTACTGCGCGAAGGGCCGCGCGAAGAAGAACTCCATCAACAGCGTGTGGTCGGGACGCTCGTATGCCATCGTCGGCGCGATCACGAAGTCGGCGAGCCGCGCGGTATCCGACATGCGGGTGTCGACACACACCAGCAGGTCCAGCGCACGCAGTGCCCGTTCGGCTTTCACCCGGTCCGGCAGTGCCCGTGCGGGATTGCCTCCCGAAACCACCAGGGCACGCACCCGGTCGGGGCCGGGCTCGAGGATCTCGTCCGCGAGAATCCCGGACGGCAGTTCCCCGTTCATCGTTCCGATTCCGCCGATGCGGCTGCGGAACCCGGACTCCCAGGTACGAGCTGCAGGACGAACCTCGGCGCGCAACGGGACGTCCCGCGCGAGCACGTTGTGGTTGGGTGTCATCTCACCTTCGCGCAGGTACCGGCCGCAGACGACGTTCAGGCACGCCACGAGATGCTCAGCGAGGTTGGAATGGGGGCCCATGCACACCCCGGTGCCCGTCGTCGCCATGCCCCGGGGTCCCGCCGCGAACAGCCTGGCTGCCCGGATCACGTCGACGGCGGGAACACCCGTTGCTTCCTCGGTGCGCTCGGGAGTGGCCGGCGCGACCGCGGCGGCGAGGGCGTCGAGGCCGTCCGCGAAGCGGTCGCAGAACTCCCGGTCGTGGCGGCCTTCGGACAGGATCACGTGCAGCAATCCGGCGAACAGCACGGCGTCGGTCCCGGGCCGCAGCTGCAGGTGCAGATCGGCGCGAACTGCGGTCTCGGTGCGTCGCGGATCGACGACGATGAGCTTCAGTCCGCGGGCCCGCGCGTCGCGGATCGAGACCGACGGGTTGCGGGTGATCGCGCCGTCGCCGTCGCCTCCGTTGAGGGAGACCATCGGGTTCGTGCCCGCGAGCAGCCACACGTCCGCCGTGTCGAAGCGCTGTCTTCCACCGAGGTACTCCCCCATCCGCGCCTGCACGACCCACTTGGCGGACTGGTCGATCGTCATGGTCGAGAAAAGTTTGGGAGATCCGGTGGTGCGGAACCACGCTCGCGCCATCGGTCCGGTCAGCGCTGCGAAGTTCTGCTGGGTGCCCATGAAGAGACCGAGCGAGTCCGGGCCGTACTCACCGGTGATCGCGGCGATCCGCTCGGCGATCTCCGCGATCGCGGTATCCACCGGAACGGGCTCGTAGTCGCCGTTGCGGGTTCGGCGCATCGATGTGGTGAGCCGGTCCGGGCCCTGGAGGAAATCGCCGCCCCGACGGCCCTTCGGGCACGAGTAGCCGCCGGACAGCGGGTGCAGGCCGTCGCCGACGATGCCGACGATGCGGTCGCCGTCGACCTCCACCCGCACCCCGCACGACGCGGGGCACAGACGGCAATAGGACAACTTCACCGGCATCGGCTGCTCCCTCCGCGGTTTCGGGCAGAGACAATCGCCCTGCAAAGACGTGACCACCACCACAATGGGCTTAATCTAACATCTGTAGTTAAACACTGCAAAAGGCGTCGGGCGGGCAACGTCGTCGTCGAGACTGTACAAGGCCGTTCACCGACAACGTGATGTCGGTGAACGGCCTTGTGGTCCAGTTCTATTCGGCTTCGACCAGGCTTGGAGTTGCGGCCGCCGCGACGCTGTCGTCACGCCCTGGTCGCCGACTTCGGAGCGCCAGGACGCCGAGCGTCACCACAGCCAGCAGCGTCGGCACGATCGTGAGCAGGAAGATGCTCTTGGCATCCAACCCGGCCGCGATGAGCAGCGCACCGATCGCCGGCCCCGCGATCGAACCGACTCGTCCGATGCCCATCGCCCAGCCGACACCCGTTGCGCGGACCGCGACGGGATACACCGTTGCCGCGATCGCGATGATGCCTGCCGAACTTCCCGACATGCCGAACCCGACGAAGAAGACCGCCACCAGGAGAAGCCATCCGCTGCCGAGCAGCAATGCGACCGCTGCGGTGAACACGGCGCCGAGGGTGTAGCCGGCCATCACGACGACGAATCCGTTGCCGATCCGGTCGGTGATCCGCCCGAACGTCAGCGCACCGGTCATCCCACCGAGATTGAACAGCGACGCCGCCACGAGCGCGGTCGATGCACTCCGGCCGCCCTCCCCGAACAGGGTCGGCATCCAGCTGAGCAGGAAGTAGATGACCAGGAAGTTGATGACGAACACGCCCCACAGCAGGACCGTGTCGGCCGCGCGGCCGGAGCGGAACAGGGCGCCCACCGGCGACTTCGTCGCGACCGCCGCGTCCTGGGTGAACCGGGTCGCGGCGTCGATACGCGCCTCGGGTGCGATCTCGCCGACGATCTGCACGGCCTCCTCGTGGCGCCCGCGGGCCACCAGGAACTTCACGGATTCCGGCAGCCATCGCAGGGCCGCGACCACCAGGATCAACGGCAGCACACCACCGAGGACGAACAGCGACTGCCAACCGAACCTGGGGATGAGGAGTGCAGCGCCGAAGCCACCGATGAACCCACCCAGCGACATGCCCGCGATCGTCACCGTCACCATCGTCGCGCGGATCCGTGCAGGGCTGTATTCACTCACCATGGCAACAAGATTCGGTGTCACTCCACCGAGCCCGAGGCCCGCGATCACCCGCAGCACGATCAGCGCCGGCATCGAGGTCACCACCGCAGTGGCCAGCGTGAACACCGCGAAGATGACGGTGCACACAATGATGATCTTGCGCCGACCGTAGCGGTCGGCCAGCGGGCCGAACAACAGACTGCCCACCACCATCGCGCCTGTGCTCAGCGCGAGCGCGAAGCCGAACGATGCCGGTGCGATGTCCCAGTCCTTGGAGATCGCCGGAATGACGAACCCGATGAGTTGCGCGTCGATGCCGTCCAGGATCGCGAGACCCAGGCACAGCGCCAGCACACGCTTCTGCAGGGACGACAGAGACGAACGGTCGATGAGCGCGGTGATGTCCACATCGCGAGTACCGCTCACGTGCGTGTCCTCTCGGAGAAGGGATGGAGCTCAGGACCGGGACGTGGTAGCGTCCGCGGTGGATACATCCTTGGGCACCGGGATGGCGTCGACCGGCGGCGTCTGGAATCGCTCCCGCAGAACAGCTTTCGCCAACTTGCCGGAGAAGGTGCGGGGCAGCGGCTCGTCGAGGGCCACCGCGTGCACCGGTCGCTTGAACTTGGCGAGGTTGCCGCTCGACACCGAGGTGATGTCGCGGACGATCTCCTCCGCCGGACGTTCGCTGTGGAAGACGACCATGGGAACCTCACCCCACCGGTCGTCCTTGACGCCGATCACGGCGAGATCGACCAACCCCTCGATGCCGTGCAGCACCTTCTCGATCTCGGCCGGGTACACGTTCAGGCCGCCGGAGATGAGCATGTCCTTGCTGCGATCGACCACCTTGAGGAAGCCCTCCTCATCCTGCAGGCCGAGGTCGCCGGTGTGCAGCCAGCCGTCGACGAGCGTCGCCGCCGTGGCCTCCGGCTTGTTCCAGTACTCGCGCATGACGTGCTCACCGCGCACCAGGATCTCGCCGACCTGGTGCGGCTCGGCGAATCCACCGTTCTCGCCCGCGATGCGCAGCTGCGTTCCGGCCAGGGCCAGACCGGCAAATCCCGGACGGGTCCGAGCATCCTCGTAGTTCAGTGTCGATGCCATGCCCGACGCCTCGGTCAGTCCGTACGCCTGCGTCATCGGCACGCCACGACTCTGGTAGAAGTCGAGCAGGTCCAGGCTGATCGGTGCGCCGCCCGCGCCGGCGAACGTGAACTTCGCCAGCTTGCGCCTGCCGAAGTCGGGCAGCTGCGTCATGCGCTCCCAGATGACCGGGACGGTGGTGGTTGCGGTGATCTGTTCGCGCTCGAACGTGTCGAGGGCGATCGCCGGGTCGAACTCACGCAGCAGCACCATGGTGGATCCGGGCAGCACGACGAGTTGCGCGAAGATGGACAACACGGAGCCGGTGTAGACCAGCGGAGCCGAACACATGACGCGGTCACGACCGGAGATGCCATGGCTGAGCACCTGCGCGATACCTGGGGCGAGCGCATTGCGGTGCGTGATGAGCGCGCCCTTCTGGACCCCGGTCGTGCCCGACGTGTAGCAGATGAACGCCGGATCCGAGGGGTGGATCTCCACGGTGGGAGCCTCACCGGGTTCGAGCAGCTCGCTGTACGGCCGATGATCGGTCCCACCGATCGCGAAGATCTCGAAATCGGTTTCCGATGCTGCGACTTCGAGCAGGGGTGCAAGCTCGTTCTCGACGATCACCACACGCGGTGACGAGTCGGCGATCATCGGCGCCAACTCCTTGCCGACCAACCGGAAGTTGAGCGGGACGCTGATCGCTCCGAGCTTGAGCGTAGCCAGAACGACGTGTGCCAGCTCGGGACGGTTGAGCATCATCACGGCGACACGATCGCCCTTGCGCACGCCACGGGCTGCGAGCCCCCGCGCAAGCGAGTCGGTGACCGCATCCACCTCGGCCCAGGTCTGGGAAGTGTCCCCGAAGACGATCGCTTGCTGGGTGGGACGAGTCTTGCCCCAGTATCGAACCAGATCGGCCAGATTCATTCTGTCTCCTCGTGCCGGCCGTGGCGGCGTAGCCCGCTCTCGCTCACGACTGTCGAAATGTGCGGCTCCTGCCGAGCCTGTCCACCCGTCCAAGATCCCCGGGCGCGGGATGCACACTCACCGAGAGTGTGAGCGCGGTCACCGGGGACGGGACGAATCTAACATGCGTAGGTAAACGGTACAACCGAATCTACCGGGCATTTTCTCGGCTAACCGCGAGCGGCCGCGCTCCTGCCGGACGGATCGCCGGAACCGTCGTGGCACGACAGGCCGGCGAGCACCTCGTCGGTGTCCGCGCCGAACTTCGGAGGCAGTGCAGGCGCGAATTCCTCCCCGGACACCCGGATCGGGCTCGCAACGAATTCGAGTTCACCCACGCCCTCGTACTCGACGCGGTAGGTGTTGGAACGGCTGGCGAAGTGCGGATCGGCGATCATGTCGCTGATCGAATTGACTGGCCCACCTGCGATCTCGTGCTCGAGGAACAGCGCGAGCCATTCGTCGCGCGTGCGCTGCAGGAAGATCTCCCGAAGCTCCCGGTACACGTGATCAGCGCGCGCCGACGCCTCGGCATCGGTACTCACGAGATCTATCTCCAGCAGATCCGGGCGGTCCACCGCGAGACAGAAGTTGCGCCAGAACTTCTCGACGTGCGAACCGAACAGCATGGCTTCGCCGTCCTTCGTCCGGTACGCCTCGAGGCGCGGCCAGTCGGGCAGGCGCCCGTCCGGCAGCCAGGTGGGACGCGGGATCGACCGGTTCTTGTTGAGTTCGGCATCGATCAGATCGGGCATCCACGCTGCGGCGACGTCGATTCCCGCCACCTCGAGCCGGCAGCCCTCCCCGGTGCGGCCCGCCCGGTGTACCGCGGCCAGCAGGCCCATCGCGCCGTACGCACCGAGCGCGTACATCGCCATCGGTGGCGTTGTCCCACCGGCGATCCCGTCGATCGGCGGCTCCTCGGGCGTGCGAACCTCACGGAGCCCCGCATAGGCGTCGAACACCGGCCCGCCGGTGCCGAGTTGGCTGTACGGGCCGTCCGACCCCATGCCCGACACCGTGCAGAAGACAATCCTCGGATTCACCTGTCGCAGTCGGTCGTATCCGACGCCGAGCCAATCCAGGTAGCCGCCGCGCATACCTTCGACGACGGCATCGCACGTGCGGGCGAGTTCCAGGAATGTGCGTTTTCCCTCGTCGGTGCGCAGATCGAGGGCCACGCTCTTCTTCCCGCGGTTCCACCGCAGATGCATGAACGAGGGTCCGTCCTCGTCACCGATCGCGCGGCTGCCGCCCACCCGCACCGGATCTCCCAGCGGCCCCGACTCGATCTTGATGACTTCGGCTCCCAGATCGGCGAGGTGACCGCCGACCGACGAAGGTGCCAGTTGCGCGACCTCGAGGATGCGCATTCCCTCGAGGAGGGAGTATCCGCTCATTCCGTGCCTCTTTCGGAAATATTCAGTGTCTGTTCGGGTTTCAACTCGACCCACAGGCCGTCGGCCTCTGCGACCAGTGTGTCGCCGTGGTACATGGCTCCGCGCATGAACCGCTTGCGACCGTCCTGTCGCACGAATTCCGCCTCCACCCGCAGTTCGACGTGGAGCGGAGCAGGCGCCCGGAAGTCCACATGGAGATAAGCCGTGCGAGCCCACGGACGCCCGAAACCGTTCGCGAGCCGAGCCATGATCTCGTCGAAGATCAGCGGCGTGACACCGCCGTTCATCGCGTAGCGGCCGGAATGGAAGCGGCCGACCGTGACCCGTCCCCGAGCGGTCGTTTCCGTCACCTCGTCGAGATGCAACGGGGGCGCAAGGGCCTGGCCTCGTCCGGCCAGATCCCATCGATGGCCCGGGATCTGGTCGTCCTCGCCGACCTCGTGTTCCTCCAATTCCGTTGCTATGGAACGGAGTTTTCCCGCCATTGCCGATGCCGTCGCGGGGTCGGGACGCGATCGCGTGAAAGCCTCCTGCACCGCACGCACTGCGGCAACCAGTTCGGCGAACTCGTCGTCGGCCTCGGCCGTCGGGGTGAACGGATCATCCCAGTTCGGGTCCCAGACATCTATCGATGAACTCGCACGATTCAGAACGTCCATGATGCCCCCTCTCACACGGTTTCCTCACGGGCACCGAAGAATTCCGTGAACATGTCGCCGACGGCGCGCGGCCGCAAGGTGGTGCGCGCGACCGTGTTCTCGCGGTCGTAGCGACTGCGCAGATCGCGTCCGTGTCCGGCGAGCAGGAGCGATTTGATTTCCCTGATCGCCTCGGGCGGTTGCGCCGCTATCTGCGCTGCCGCCTCCAACGCGGCCTCGAGCACGTCGCCGTCCCTCGCGTAGCGAGTGAGCAGGCCGATGCGGTAGGCCTCGTCACCGGCGACCGCGCGCGACGTCATGAGCAGATCTCGCGTCTGCCCCGCTCCGATCAACGTGTCGAGAATCCACGTCAGGTTCGCGCCACCGTATTTGGCCGCGGTCACGGTGAACCGCGTCGACGCGCCACCGACCCGCAGGTCGGAGCACGCCGCGAGCAGGGTTCCCCCGCCGTACGAGATGCCTTGAACTGCAGCGATCGTAGGTTTGGGGAATTCGAGGTATCGCCACAGCAATTCCTCGCGCTCGAGCATCGCCTCCAGGTTCTCCTTCGACGACAGCGCGGCGAGTTCCTTCAGGTCGTACCCCGCCGAGAAGGCACGATCCCCCGCCCCCGCGATCACGACGACCCGGACGGTGTCGTCGGCTGCGGCCCGCGTGAGCGCCACATCGAGTGCTCGTTGCATCGACAGGGAGATCGCGTTGTGCGCCTCCGGACGATTCAGCGTCAGCTGCAGTACGCCCGGCCCGGGCGACGACTCGAGTAGTTCGCTCGTGGTCATGCCGCTCGGGGTCATGCCTTGGCGCCGGCGTTCTTCCGGCGCTCCTCCGCCATCGCGGCGGCATCGCTCATGATCATCTTGTGGAACACCTGTCCCGGAAGTTCGTTCCGCCCGTAGACCAGTTCGTCCACCTGCCCGTGCGAGACATTGTCGGTGATGGTCTTGGTCACGAACCAGTCCTCCGCGTGGAGCGTCTCCATGAGCAGTTCCCAGTTCTTCTCCAGGATCCGTTTCTCACGAGGAGTGGTGGGCTCGGACGGCGAGAGCAGCCGGATCGTGCAGTACGACACGTTGGGATCGTCCACGTCGGGGACGATCGTCCAGATCTCGAAGTGATTCGGCTCGGTGACGAGCATCGTGCCGGGATAGATCGTGTAGTTGGCGAGCGAGTAGTCGCGCACATCGAACGTATCCGGATCGGCGTCACGTACGTCGGTAATCGACCTGCGCGCCACCACGATTCGCCACGAACGGTCGACGAGATCGAACGCGGTGATGTTGCCCTCGAGGTAGTTGCACACCGTCTTGGTGTGCAACTGGCACAGGTGGTACGAGTCCTGCACCCCGTCCACCGCGATCTTCCAGTTCATGTCGAGCTTCCAGGTCTCCTTGCGGACCTGGAACGAGTCCCCGATACCGGTATCCGCGACCTCGGCGTCGTGCTTGTCTCCGAGTACCTGGGCGATGTCCAGGTCGGCCCCGACCGTCGGCACGACCCAGACGAGACCGTGCCGCACCTCGCACGGAAACTCCACCAGACCGTATTGCGAGCGATCCATCCCCTCGAAGCCCTCGGCGTGCGGCAGGCCGCGCAGCGAACCGTCTCGGCCGTACGCCCACTTGTGATAGGGGCAGCTGAAGATGCGCTTGCATCCCGAGTCGTCGAACTCGACCTTGGCTCCGCGGTGCCGGCACACGTTGGAGAACGCCTTGACGGAGCCATCGGACTGCCTGACCACCAGCAACGGCGTGCCGATGAGGTCGGTGGTGATGAAGTCGCCCGGCTGCTTCAGCTCGTCGACGTGCGCCACGATGTGCGGAAACCGACGCACGACGTCGCGTTCGAGGCTTGCCAGCTCGGGGTCGTTGAACACGGAGAAGGGCACATGCAACAGGTCGTCCGCGTAGTCGGTGGTGTTGTTGTCCTTGTGCGCGATCAAGCGCCGAGTGAGTTCGATCTTGTCTTCACGCTGCATGCCCTCAGGATGGCACATGAGACATCAGGCGTCTAGTGTCTCAGTGAGACTACTCGGCGGTATTGTTCATGCGTGGCACAGAAGACCGAAGCAGAGACCGTGGACGTCACCGCGGCGATCCTCGTCGCTGCCGAATCGTGCTTCGAGCGGTTCGGCATCACGAAGACGACCATGGCCGATGTGGCCCGGGCAGCGAACATCTCCCGGGCGACGCTCTACCGATACTTCTCGGACCGCGAAGCGCTCATCATGGCCTCGATCGTCCGCCGCGCACGCATGAACATGGAGCCGTGGCGAGCTCGCATCCGGGAGTACCCGACCTTCGGCGAACGGATCGTGGAGGGCCTCTGCGCCAACATCCGTCGAGGCATTCGAGATCCGATGATCCACCTGCTCGTGTCTCCCGCCGAGGCCACGCTCGCCAACACGCTGCTCGCGACGTCCGGCAAGGCCGTCGAGCTGACCCGCGAGCTGTGGGAGCCGATTCTCACCGAGGCACAGGAGTCCGGCGAGTTGCGCACGGACATCGACCTGGACCTGCTGTGCGAATGGCTGTCCGAGCTCGAGATGAACTACATCAGTGCCCTCGGCGCCGATGCCGGCTCGCTGGACCGGCTGCGGGACAAGCTCCGCATGTTCGTGGTTCCCGCCCTGGTGGCACCAGGGCGCTGACACTGGATCACCGACAATGCTGGGTCGCCGATCCCGCACGGAGGTCCTGCAACATGCGGGACCGTGGGATTCATGAACGCATTCGACCTGAACCACTCGCTGCGTGAGCAGTGGGAATTCCACTGGAACCATCAGATCCGAGCCAGGCTCGATGGCCTCACCGACGACGAGTACTTCTGGTCCCCGGTACCCGATGCGTGGAGCGTGCGACCGCGGGGCACGTCGACGGCGCAGATTCAGGCGGGATCGGGTGACTTCACCATCGACTTCGCCTTCCCCGAGCCCGTGCCGGCACCGTTCACGACGATCGCGTGGCGGCTCGGCCACGTCATCGTCGGGGTGCTCGCCGTCCGCAACGCGGCGCACTTCGGTGCCGCACCGGCGTCGTACGAATCGTGGGAGTACGCCGGCGACGCCGCCACCGCGCTCGACCAGCTCGAAACGCAGCTCGACGTGTGGCTCGCCGGCGTCCGGGATCTCGGCAACGACGGGTTACTGGTCCCCGTTGGCGACAAGGAACCGTATCCGGAGCTGACGAGGGCGGATCTGGTGCTTCACATCCACCGCGAGCTGATCCATCACTTGTCGGAAGTCTCGCTGCTGCGCGACCTGCATACGCACACGCATCGCTCCTGAGCCGGGGTCAGAGTGACCATGTGGGCTCGGTCCGATCCACGACTCGAGTCGGAATCCGCCCACACTGTAGCGTGAGCGAATCCGCACTCGCCCGCGTAGATCGTCGGGCGGCCGCGCTCGAATCGCTGTGCGGCTGTCCGGCCGGCGCGCGAACCCCGCCCTACGAAGGCACTACACCGGCCGCGCGATATACCGTCCGCTCCCCCGGCGCGGAGATCTCGTCGACAACACCCTTGGCGACGAGGTCCTCCAGCACCGCAAGCACGATCGTCCAGTCCACATCGAGCCTGCCCGCGAGTTCGACGACCGGATGCGACTCGTTCCCGAGTGCATCCACGATCAGTTCGGCGAGCCGCGCCGACACCGCCATCGCAGGCGAAGCAGCGAGTCCGGGGAGCTCGAGGGACGAAATCTCGACCATCGGAATCGGCTCGGTGATCGCAGAGTCGACACCCGGTGCCGGAATGACTTGGGTCTCAGCAAGGTTGGGCGTGATACCCCGCCGCTCGAGCTCGCCCCACAGGCCCGCCATCGACGCGACCGAATCGAAGTAGTAGTCGGATTCGCGGATCCGCCAGAACCTCCACCCGGACCGTTGCAGTTCACGTTCCCGTTCGAGCTCGGCGCGCTGCCGGTCGGGGCCGGCATGCCAACGATCGCCGTCGCACGCGACCGCCAGCCTGCCTGCTGAACCGGTCACCACCAGATCGATGAAGTGGCCGTTGACCTCGACCTGCGGGTTCACGTGATATCCGCGAGCAACGATGTCGAGGAAGACCTCCTGCTCGAAGAGGCTGCCGAACGCCTCGTGCCGCTCGTCGCGTGTCACGCCCTCCGGCATCGGCGCGGCGGGCGTCGGGGACGTCGACTGCATGTAGGTGAGCAGCGAATGCCGCAGGTCCGTCGGCCGCAACGTGTCGACCGTCCGCGAATGGAACAACCACAGCTGGTCCTGCGCCCGCGACGCGGCAACGTTGAACCGCCGCTGGTATTCGGTCCGCGTCATCGCCGCGATGTTCTGTTCGGGTGCGACGACCATCGACAGGAACACCACGTTTCGCTCGTCGCCCTGGAAATCCGGGGGCGTGCCGACGCGGAGCCGGCGTTCCTCCCACTGCTCCGGGGTGAGCCTGTCCAGCAGTTCGTTCTGGATGACGTCGACCTGTGACTGTCCCTGCAGAACCACCACACCGAACGTCTTCCCGTCATAGGCCTCGTCCTCGAGGCACTGCACGAGCGTGTCGACGAGGGCACGTGCCTCGACCCGGTTCGTCAGCGACGAATTCTGCCCGGTCACGAAGGCACCTTCGACGAAGGTGGTGCGCAGCGGC
>Ga0180215_1000271_pt1 | contig 70880 bp, 49 predicted proteins | sample eDN3rd37CBELigBY_FD_128871 | JGI IMG/M metagenome (GOLD analysis project Ga0180215, IMG submission 128871) | Enriched backyard soil microbial communities from Emeryville, California, USA - eDNA 3rd pass 37_C BE-Lig BY (version 2) (version 2) | ecosystem: Environmental > Terrestrial > Soil >...
ACCAAGACGGTCGACGTGCACATCCGCTGGCTGCGCGAGAAGGTGGAGGAAGATCCCTCCAACCCGAAGTACATCCAGACGGTGCGCGGCTTCGGTTACCGTCTCGGGACCTAAAGCCCCGCCGAGTCACGCCTTCAAGCTCGCTTGCCGCAGCCAAGTGGCAAGCGAGCTTGCTTTTGCCCCCTTATGCCGAAGCCCCGTCCGTGGCATAATGGAGGCTGACGCAAGCGGACGAGCGCAAGCCGATCAGCGACGCCGTCGCTCCAAGGCAGTTGCTTCGCGGCACTGAGGCTTAAGCGAGGCTTAACCCAGGCTTGCGGAGGACGCGTGTTTGTGGTAGCATGCGCGATCGCTGCCTTTGTTAGTTTTCAGGCCGGCAAGCGCCGGAGAACCAAGATCCAACCAGTAGGGAGAATTTGGGAATGAGCACCCGTCTGATCGCCCGTGATGTCATCAATGGCATCGAGAAGGGCCAACTGAAAGAGAACCTGCCGGCCATCAACCCCGGCGACACCGTCAAGGTCTTCGTGAAGATCGTCGAAGGCGGCAAGGAGCGGATCCAGGGCTACGAGGGCGTCGTGATCAAGCGTCGCGGCTCGGGCGTCAATGCGACCTTCACGGTCCGCCGCGTCTTCCAGGGCATCGGCGTGGAGCGCACGTTCCTGCTGAACTCGCCCCGCGTGGACCGCATCGAGGTTCTGCGCCGCGGCGTCGTCCGTCGCGCGAAGCTCTACTACCTGCGTGGGCTGACCGGCAAGGCCACCCGCATCAAGGAAAAGGCCCGCACCGCCAAGTAGGGCGCGAGCACCTGAGGCAACCCTGCCCAAGCGTCGCAAGACGCCAACGGCTCTAATACGAAGGGTTGCGGAAGGTGTGAGAAGAGCACCTGAGGCAACCCTGCCCTAGCGTCGCAAGACGCCAATGGCTCTAAATACGAAGGGTTGCGGAAGGGGCGAGAAGAGCAAAGAGTACCTGACCGCATCGCCCCGAGGAGATTCCTCGGGGCGATGCGCTTTTATCAGGAAGCCAAAACTCCACTAACCCGGCTTAACATGCCGTTGAGCGGCGCCAAACATGACCTGGGAACAATACTCCCAGGAGGCCCGTGTCATGCGCATCGAACCCCGAACCCCACCCACTTCCCGCCCGACGTCACCCACCGACCTCGCGATCGGAAGCACGGGCACGCGGCCGCTGACGCCTTCCCCCACGTCGCCCCTGCGCGCTCCGGATTCCTTGACGATCACCGACGCGGCGCGGCCCACGGCAAGCGGCGGCCTCTCGGACCTGGTGGCCAAGGCCAAGGAAGCAGCCGCCAAGCAGCCCGAATGGACCATGGCCATCAACCTGGCCGCCAGCCTCGGCGACCAATTCGGGGCCGTCTCCAAGGGGCAGCAGTTGCGGGATCTCGCCAAGGAAACCGAGGGGAAACCCGTCACGATCGTGGCCCAGCAGGTCATGCACGGCGAGGATGGGCCGGTCGTCGAACGCTTCGTCATCAAGGACGGCAAGGTGACCTCGATGGGGCAGAAGCCCTCGGAAGGTTTCGCGCAGGACCTCCAGGCCCTCACGGCCATGGCCGCGACGGCTCATCCCGCGCGGCGCATGGGCGTCGTGATCCAGTCGCATGGCAACGCCTCCGACGGGATGTCCGGCGACAACGGCGCCGCTCCCCTGGGCGAGCTCACCCAGGCCCTGCGCGACGGGCTCGCGAGCAGCGGCCGGAGCCGGCTGGACGTCTTGAACTTCGATGCCTGCCTGATGGGCCAGCAAGAGGTGCTGAGTGCCGTGCGGGGGCTTGCCGATCACGTCGTGGCCTCTCCCGAGGTGGAGCTGGCCAACGGCTCCATGCTAGGCGGCAAGGTCGACGGGCAACCCACGCAGGAGATGCTGCGGGCGCTCTTGGCGAACCCCGGGATGGACGGGGAGGCCCTGGCCCGGAAATCCGTCGCGCTGGCCGCTCAGGCCGCCCGCCCGTTCGACGTCGACCAGGACGGGAAGGCCGATTCGGATCGCGCGCCCTTGAACGCCACGCCCACCCTGGCCCATTACTCCATGGCGAAGGTGGAGGCCATGAGCCAGGCCGTGGACGGCCTGGGCAGCGCCCTGAGGGAGGCCTTGAAGGATCCGAAGAACCGGGAGGCGATCGCCGAGATCATCAGCCGGACTCCGCGCTTCTCGGCGGCCTCGGCGGAAGGAGAGGGCGTGGGCCTCCAGCAGCGGGATCTCAAACGCTTCTCAGAGGGGCTGGAAGCGGCGATCGCCCAGGACAAGCTCGCAGACCCCTCAGGCAAGCTCAAACAGGCCGCCAAGGCGACCCTGGAGGCCTTGGACGCCCTCGTGACTTCGTATCACGGTGAAGAAGCCGGCGACAACGCCAGCGGCAAGCCCCAGAACTACCGTGAGATGGGAGGCCTCGGGGTCTTCATGCCGAGCGTGGAGTTCCTGACGGGCACCCCCGAGACCCTGGCGACGCCCCTGGAGCAGATCACCCTCAACGCGGAGGTCTTCGCCGATCAGGTCAAGGACCCCGAGATGACGGCCAACGAGCGCTCGCGCGCCAAGGAGTTCTTCCTCCGGGGGGCCGGCGGCGCCATGGGCGAGATCTGGGAACGGCTTCCCGAGGGGCAGCAGAAAGCCTTCGCCCCGTTGCGCGACGCGTACTTCGCCTTGGAAAGAGCCGAGACTCCCGCCGAGATCGCATCGGCCGCCAAGCGCTACGGCGAGGCGGCAGCCAAGCTGCAAGACGGTCCCATGGGGCGCTTGATCGCCGAGCAAAAAGCCAACGAGCGCCGCGAGCTGGTCGCCGAGGCCTACGCGCTGGCGGAGCCGCATATGACCGAGGGCTGGCGCCAGTTCACCGCGGCCCTGCGAGCGGCGAACTAGCCCACAAGCCTAAGCGCCTCAATCGTTGATGATCGAGCCCCCGGTGCCCGAAGGGCTGGCCGTTGGGGTGGGCGAGGCGTTCGGATCGGCGGATGCTTTCTTGCCGCCTCCCGCGCCAATCAAGAGCCCCTCGTCCGCGCATCCCGCGCCAAAGGCCATGGTGGTCGCCAGGAGCAGACCGAGAACCGGAAAAAGCGCTTTCATACAATCCTCTCTTCGTGACGCAGCTTAAGGAGACTAGGGCGTCTCGACCTCGCTCGACTCGGTGGACGCGGGCGGTGGGTCGATATCCCCGGTGGACGGCCCGGTGATGGGATCCGGCAGGGGAGCCAGCGTTGGCGGGGCGGTAGGCGACGGGCTGGGCCAGGGCGTCGGGGTGGGCTTCGGCGTCGGCGTCGCGCCCCCTCCGGGACCCGGGGTCGTGGAGGCCGTGGCGTCGGGGGCGGGCGTCGGAGTGCGGCGCCCCGAGCCGATCAGATCCTCATCGGTCGCGCAGCCGATCAGGAGGGTCAGGGCCAGCAGGCCCACGCTCAGAAAAGCAGGATTACGCATCATCATCAAAACACCGGTCCCATCATGCCAAATTTATGATCCTTGGCGACCCCTCCCGTGATGGGGCGCTCGAAGATTACAGAGTTCTCGCCCACGGCCCAAACCGTGTTGTCACGGATGTCGAGCCCGTACGGAAGGGTCGAGAGGTTCCACTTTTGGGTATGCTTGCCCGCCGCATCGACGTGGTAGATCCAATTGTCGGTCGCTCCCGCGTAGAGGTCGGCGCCATGCAAGCCGATCGAGTAGCTCCTAAGGGGAATCATCAGCTCTTCTTCGGTATCGAGGTCGATGCGCAGGATCCCGCCACTGCCCTCGCTATCCGGAGAGGCGACATAGAGGATGCCTGACTTCAGCGGATCGGGATCCGGCTTGAATTGGATCTCGCGGGTCGTCGTCTGGGCGCGGAAGGTCGACAGACCAGCATATTGATTCTCGATCGCGTAGTAGCCGGTATCGCGATTGGTCGAGGTGTTGAACGACGGGTCGAAAGTGAAGCCGCGGTAGCGGCCCCAGCCGGAGTAGTCCTTGAAGACGTAGGAGACCAGGGGAAGACTCGGAGGGATCACGTACGAGAAGACCGTATCCGCCCAGGAGAAGATCTCGCCGGTCAGGGACTTGGCGTAGAGGTAGGAGGAAGACCTCGGCAGACCCGTGAAGTAGGAGCCGTAGGTGCCGGCCTGGTAATTGTTGTTGCTCAGGCCCGCCTTCATGATGCTGGTGCCGTTGGCCATGTAAAGAGTGCCCGTGCCCGCCACTCCGGTGGCCATGTACGCGATGCCCCGGACTCCGGTGTCCGCGGGGATCTCGAAGGTCCCGGTCGGCTGGGCCGTGGTATCGTTGGCGGCATCGAGGACCCGCCGGATCTTGCCGTCGGTCGTGTTGGAAACGAACATGGCCTGCGTATTGGTATCCGAGAAGGCGAGACCCCAGGGGCCGTTGAAGCCCGTGATCTTATCCATGGTGTAGGTCTCGCCGGAGGGTTTGAAGCGATAAACGGCGTTTTCGCTCGAGACCACGACGTAGACATTGTTCTGGGCATCCACCGAGACCCAGCCGGGATTGCCCCCGAAGGCATGGGAAGAACGGGGGCCGGCGATCCGGGTGACCTTGCGGGAGGAATTGCCGCCACCGGGAGCGACGGCGATCTTGGTCAGGGTGCGATCGCCGGAGTGGATGGCGTAGATGTTCTTGGCGGCATCGACGGCGATGTAATTGAGCTGCTGGCGGTAGAGCCAGCGCCGGAGACCGGGCGAGGAGCCGCCGATCACGTCCACCCCGTTATAGTCGCCGTTTGAGATCTCGTAGGAGTCGTAGCGCGGCAAGCGGGCCGTGAAGGGGCTCTCCATGTCTCCGAAGCGCGCCGCGTAAAGCGGGCCGATCAAGTTGCCCGAGGCATCAGCCTCTTGATCGGCTCCTCCGGGGTATTCCAGGCCCGTCGCCAGGGTGCGGATCTTGCCGCTGCGCTCCGCGTAGGAAATGGTATGGGTTTCCGGATGGGCGACCAAGAGGCCGTTACCACGGAAGGTGATGGTCATGGGGTTGGCGATCCCCGTGACGAAGGGCTTGAGAACCCCATCTTCCACCTTCAGGATGGCGTTGGACTGGTTGAGCGAGACGTAGAGGGTGCCGAAATCGGGGTCGACGGCGAGACCGCGCGGGTTGCTGATGCCGTAGGCGTAGATCTTGGCGTCACCCGACGGAGAGATCCGGCGAACCAGGTTCTGGCCGGTATCCGAGACGTAGAGGTAGCCGCGCTCGTCGATGGTCAATCCACCGGGCTTGTTCAGCATCGCGAAGACCGACATGCCGCGCAGGCTGCTGATGCGGTAGATGACGTCGTTGGTGTTGCTGGCGACGAAGAGGTCGCCCGCCGAGTCCACGGCGAGGCCCAAGGGAGAGGGGACCTGACCCCAGGTCTCGGCGGTCATGGTGGGAGCCGTGAGCTTGACGACCCGTCCGCCCTGCTCGGAGACGAAGAGGTTGCCGAGGTAGTCGAAGGCGAGGCCACGAGGTTGCGCCAACCCATGGAATTGATCGAGGGCGGCGCCCGCAGCGCTGAGCTTGATGACCGATCCAGCGGACTGGTAGCTCGAGACGTGGAGGAAGCCGTCGAGATCGAAGGCCAAGCCGTAGGGGTGCTGAACCGCCGTGCTGTAGATGACCCGGGTGGTGGGGGACATGGGATCGAGCTCGAGTATCACGTCGTTGGCCGTTCCCGGGGGGTCGCACGAGACGTAGACCTTGCCGTTCCAGACGGCGACCTGACGAGGGGTCTTCAGCTCGGGGATGGTGGTATCGTCCCAGATCTTGGTGATGGAGCCGTCCGGAGCGACCTCGACGATGGTGTTCCACGTGGGGTTGGCCACGTAGAGCATGCGCACGGACTGGTTACCCACGGTCCGGTCGTAGAGGGCGCTATGGCCGTCGTTGAAGTTGACCTTGAAGGTGTTGCCGGCCAAGAGGGTGGTCCCGATCTTGACGGAGACGGGGCCGGTCCGGGTTCCGGGCAAGACCTTGGCCGTGATGACCTGGGAGGTTCGGGTGAGGATCTGCGCCTCGCGGCCGTTGATGGTGACCGTCGGATCGTCGAGGTCGAAGCCCTCGCCCGAGATGGTGATCACCTGGTTGATGGGGCCTTCGGCAGGGGTGACGGAGGCGATGGAGAAGCCGATCCAGGGGTTCATGAAGACCTTGCGGCTCTCGTCGTAGAGCGCGTACTGAAGGGGATCGCGATCGTTGGCGATCGCCTCGAGCACGATCGACTTCAAGGTGGTGAAGGTGGCCTGGGTCAAGCCTCCCACGGCCCAGGTGGGATCGTTCTCGATATCCGCTTCGAGGGCTCCCGCAAAGTCGGAGAGGACGATGGTCTCGCCGGCTTGGCGCTTGAGCGCGAGCGCGATGCTGAGGGTCGTGGAGCGGTTCCCCACGTCGATCACGTTGCCGGGAGTGGCGTTCATCAGGCTCTTCCAGGCGGCCTCCGACCACGCATCGGGCTTCTCGTAGAAGAGGACGTTGCGCAGCCTCAAGGTGTCCGCGCCGGCCTGGTTGAAGGGGGCGTCGGGTTGATTGGGGTCGAGCCGGACGCCCTTGAAGACGTCGAGGTAGTAGGCGCGGCCGTGCACCAAGCCCACGCCATCGCCGAAGTTGATGACGAATCGGCCCTGGGCATCCGAGAGGCCGGTGCTGATCGTCAAGCCGGACTCCGCGTCGATCACGGCGATGGTCGCCCCGTTGGCGATGTCGGCGGGCGTGGCCATGATGGCGCTCGACTGCTCGATGCGGCCCTTGAGGACGACGCTCGAGCGGGACGTCGCGACTCCCTCGCCAGGTGACATGACATGGGGGACCAGGGACGGCATGCGACAGCTCGTCACGGCGAAGGCGAGCAAGAGGCAGAACATCAGGCGAAACATCGGGGTCCTCCTCTAAAGCTCGGGGGCGACCACGCCCACCTTGAGTTCGACCCGGTCGGTGCCGTTCGCGGCATTGATCTTCCGGATCACATGCTTCTCGCGGATCGCCTGGTAGACGTAGCCGTTGTAGTAGCCGAGGCCACGGATGAAATCAGACCCCGAGTAGCCGCCGCTCACGAGCGTGCTGGCGGCGCCCTTGCCGGTGACGGGGTCCTTCTTCCACATGTAGATGGTGCCTCCGGTCGTGGCGGCGAAGAAGGCGGTATCCGTGCCGTTGCTGGTGGCCGCTCCGAGGTAGCCCAGGCCATTTCGGGTGCGCTGGGAGATGCCGTCGCCGTCGGAATCGACGAGGATGGCGTTCTGGCCGTAGCCGATGTGGGAGAACGAGATCATGGAGTCACCCAACACGATCGGAGCTCCGATGCCCGACGAGGCGTGGCCGCGCAGCCCCGCGAAGGACGCGGCATGCGCGCCGTTATGGGCGAGGTGAGACCAGGAGTAGTCCGTGACGGCGATGCGCGTGCCGTTATGATCGACGTTGAACCTCAAGTAGGAGGAGTACTGGGTCATCCAGGAGTTGTTGAACGTGAGGCGATCGGCCTCGAGGCGGCGCGCCTGGGTGCCGCTGGTGTAGATCAGGGCGTTGCCCACCATCTCGATGTCGTTGTTGTTTCCGGTGTCGTAGTAGGCGTTCGCGGCCAAGGAGGCAGAGACGTTCGCGTTGCCTAGGCCCGCGTAGTTGTCGAACTTATAGACCTTGCCGGTCGCGTGGGAGTTGACGAACATGGCGTTGACGTGGGGGGCGGTGTTGGAGAAGGCGACGCCGACGGGAGAGGAGATGCCCGACAAGGTCTGCGCCAGGGATTTGTTGGCATTGTAGAAGCGGACCTCACCCGAGTCATAGCAACTCGCGACGACATGCGTTCCGTTGTAGGCGAGGCGAACGGGGCGCGCGACGGGGATCTCGTCAAGGTAGGTCCCGTTGGCGTCGTAGATGATCAGGCCGCCGTTTCCGGAGGCGCCGAGGCGATCGGCGATCCAGATCTTGCCCTCGGAATCGACGGCGATGTCGCTGGGGTCCTTGAGGCGGCCATCGGCGTTGTTGATGAGCCGGACGGCGTCGTAGGTGTTGGTGTCGACCATGGTGACGCGCAAGACGGACTGCTCGGAGTTGGTGTTGTCTTGAAGCGCGTAGTACTTGCCGCGGTGCGTGCCGGCGACCGTGCGGTCGGCAGCGATGGCGATCACGCGACGCATGGGGGACTTGTAGACCTGGTTCGGGGCGACGGCAAGATCGGGCCCGACGTTGAAGTGAGGCATGTTCGGAGGGCCGGCGTCGAGGTTGAGATCGTAGGCATCGACCTGGCCGAAGGCCGAGATATCGGAGTTACGGCGGCGGAAGTAGAGGCGATCGCGCGCGCTGTTGATCGACATCTCGGGATAGTAGGCATCGAGCCCCGGCACGATCTGCATGCTCGAGCCGTCCGGGCGAACCAGGATCAAGGACTTGAGGAGGGTGTTGTAGGTGTAGAAGTTGCCTCGCTTGTCGCGCACGAGGCCCGCCGAGGCCGTGAGACCTTCGGCGTAGACGGAAAGGGCGTTCTGGGTGTCGATCTGCAGCAGGAGACCACCCTGGGTGAGGATGAAGACACCCTCGGCATCGGCCCAGGTGGCGACGGGGAAGCTGACGCCGAAGCCGATCTGACGCGACTCCGCGGCCGGGTTGACGCGATAGACGCCGTTGCTGACGTTATCGGCCACGTAGAGGTAACCCGAGGAGTCGGCATCGAGGCCACCGGGATTGGGAATGCTCGCGAAGGAGGTCAACGAGCCGTAGACGAGCGGAACGACTCCCGGCGGCGAGGTGACGGGGAGCGTGAAGATGGAGTTGCCCTTGTTGTTGCTGACGTAGAACGAGCCCTTGTTGTCGAAGGCCAATCCCCACGGCGAGCTCAGGCCCGTCTGATAGATGCCCGCGTTGCCCGCGGTATCGGTCGTCAGGTCGATCGCGAGCACGTTGCCCGCGTTCGTGTTCGCCAGGTAGAGCTTGCCGTCAGGACCGAAGGAGAGGCCGCGCGGTTGGTCGAGCGGGGCGCCGACCAGCTGCACCTCGGTCGCCGCCCCGCCCGCCGTGGTGATCACGTAGAGCTTGTTGGCGGTCGCATCCGTGAGGTAAAGGGCCCCGGTCGCGACCCGGAAGGCGATGCCCGTGGGATTGGCCACACCGCCCGCGGCGGAGTAGTCCGTTCCGGTAATGGGATTGGCCGAGATGTCGTATTTCCTGACCTTGCGGGTGGTTCCGCCCTCCGCGACGTAAAGGGCCCGGTAGTCGCCCGGCCCGAAGGTGAGCGCTCCCGGCTTGTCGAGGTTCGAGATCAGGGCGCGAATCTCGGTCTTGCCCGTGTTCGCGTTGGGGCCGATGACCGCCACGGTTCCGAGGTCCCGGTTGGCCACGTAGACCTTGCCGGCGGCGTCGACCACGCTATGGCCGTCGCGCGTGGCGACGCGGAAGTTAGGGCCCAGGAGGGTCTTGCGCTTCTCGGCCTTGCCGATGGTGAGCGTCACGGGGCCGTTGACGGCCGTCAGCGGGACCTTGACCGTGATGCGGGCCAGATCGGGGCTGACCGCGACCACCTCGGCGGAGACGGTCGCGTCGTTGTTGGTCTGGAAGGCGACCTCGTTATCGAGGGCGACGGAGGCGAAGTTGCTGCCGATCAGCTGGATCTCGCCGCCGGCTTCCTGCTCGGCGGGTGAGAGGCTGACGATGGAGAAGGGGACGTCCGGCAGGATCACCGAGTTATGCAGCGGATCCGCCGCGTTGAGCAGAATCCAGCGCAGCGGGTCCCGGTCCTTGTTGAACGAGTCGACGACGAGGGAGTACGCGTTCTTGACCATGGAGACCAGCGCGGGATCAGGGATGTTGACCTCGTCGTTGAACCCGTCCGAGCCGAGTCCCAGGCGGATGGCCCCGAAGAGGTTGTTCACGTCGAGCGGACGGCTGGTGGTGGAGCGCAGGCTGACCACGATCGAAAGAGCGGTGGTCATGGGGGTGATCGAGATGAGCGAGGAGGCGCCGCGGCTCGACAGGGTCACCCAGCCGCCCCGGCGGTAGCTGGCGATCGTGCGGACCCGAACCGCATCCCCGCCGACCGCGTTCGGCTGCCCCGTGCCGGCGGCCAAGCCCTTCACCGCCTCGAAGTAGTAGATGGCGTTGGTCTCCGGCTTGAAGCCATTGGAGTACTTGAGCACGAACTTGCCGTCGGCATCCGTGCGCGTGGTGGTCACGGTATTGCCGGTCGCCACGTCGATCAACGAGACGGTTGCGCCGGGGGCGACGTCGTCCTTGATCGAGGCCTGCGTCTTGCGCAAGCCGAAGTCCACGTGTCCCGTCACGCCGGACTCCGCTTGTCCCAGCAGCGCGTCTCCCAGGGCCGTGGGGGGCACCAGCGGCCGAGGACAGGCCGTCAGAAGGATCGCCAAAACGACGAGAAGAAGAAAGCGATACTGAGGTGCGGCAGTATGCAAGCCGGCTAAAAGTCGCATGGCTAGTCCATTTCCCTGAGGCTGAGATCGGCAAACCCTCGTACTATCGAGAGCATGAGCAGCTTGTACCCAGTTTATCGGCAGATTCAAACAGGTTTTCCAGGCTCACGAAAGCTTCACCTCTCACCCGCTGGGGCGGCGGTCGCTCTGGCGGATGCCGCAGAGGGCAAGTCAAGGGCAGCAACTGCGGCTGCCGGCCGTGCATTTTGGCCGCTGGCGGGTATGCAGTCGGTATGCAGCATCGAGCATCCGAACGCGGAAACACCATCCTGATTTCCACGATCCTGATCCTGGGCCTCACCGTCATGGGCCTGGGCGTCTCCAAGTTCGTTCGTTCGTACGCCTTGAACGCGGCCGACCGCAAGGGAGCGGGCTATCCGGCCCTTCAAGCGCTTTACATGGCTGAAATCGGGGTCAACAACTTCATGTACCAGTTGAACAAACCGCCCTACCCGGTCCCGGCGACGGCGCCCACGGCAGGCCCCATGGCCAGCGGCCCCCTTGACCCCGCGATCACCTACTCTCCCACGTTCGGCATCACGACCAACCTCAGCTACGTCGTCGAGTCGACAGGTCCTGCCGTGGGGGGCGTCTACCCCTACCGCAGCGTGGGGACGGTGACGCCGGTTGGAGGAGCGACCTCTTGGGGAGCGGTGCAACGAACCGTGAGGTTTGGTGTGCGGCACAACGGCAACCACTGGATCCTTCAGGACTACGCCAATGACTAGGTCCCGCGCAGGCTTCTCGCTGCTGGAGGTCATGCTGGCCTCCCTGGTCCTCATGATCGGCTTGCTCGCGGTTTCGCGCCTGGGGCAAGGGCTCCTTTCCGGGTTCGATCCCAGCCAGTCGAACGGCTTGAACCAGCACCCGGCGATCGTCGAGGGCTTGCTTCGCGACCAAGTCGAGCAGGCGCGCAGCGTCACGACCCAAGCCGGAGTGGCCACCGTCTCAGCGCTCGTCACGCACCATGGCACCTACCGCGTCGAAGTCAAGCCAGCCGACGGCACGTTCGTTCCCCTGCTGGACGCTGGCACCGAGTCCCCGACGACGATCAAGCGAATTCGATACACGGCCGCCGTTTACTACGTGGCCATCGGGAAAGCCGCCCCCGGCGAGCTAGCAGGAGTCGTCGTCTTCGACAAGGTGACCGGCATGACGGGAAGGAGCGGACTGTGACGGGAAAACGGCGTTCCCGCGAACGGGGGCTTTCTCTCCTGGAGACCAGCCTCGCCCTGGCCATTCTGGCCAGCATGAGCGCGGGCATCTTCATGGCGGTGCGAAGCCAGCAAGAAGGCTTCTCGACCGTATTGCAGGATCTGCGGACGCTTCAGCAAACGGAAGACGCCCTGGACGTGCTCTTGCGGGACATGCGCATGGCCTCGTCGTTCACCATGGCGCCGGGCGCGACGAACTCGCTGAGCTTCATGCCGGCGGGGGGGGGGCCGGCGTCGACGCTGTCGCTAGGGCCGGCGATCGCCGGGGATCCCCGCAACCGCCCGCTCATCTACACCGTGAACGGCACGCCCCGTCCGCTGACCAAAGCCAGGACCCTGATCAATCACAACCCGGGCAGTCTCACGCTTCAAGGGGCGGTCGCAGACGGAACCGTCCCCCTCTTCACGATTACGGGCGGCAACCGCGTGACAATCACCCTGGTCCTCCAGGCGCGCCCCAACTCGCCGGTACGCTACTTGCGCACGAGCGTCACCCGCCGCCGCCCTTAGCCATCGGTTGCGACAGGATAGCTTCCCTGCCGATTAGCAATAGCCGCGGGCGCTAAAGCGGAAGCAACTCTTCCTCACCCGGCGGAGCATCGGGCTCCGGAGTGGGAGCGAGCGGATCCGGCGTTTCCGTCGGATGCTGCTGCTCGTTGCTGGGCGGAGGCGGGGCGAAGGTTTGCCGGGGTTCGGGTGTCGCCTCCTGCTCGCTGGTCTGAACAGGCGTCGCGGTCGGCGACGGGGTTGGCGTCGGAGCGGACGACTCGGGGGTCGACGTCGATGACGGAGAGGCCTCGCGCACGCCACGTCTAGAGGTCGTCAACCCATCCTCCTCGGCGCAACTCGCCAGACAGGCCACGGCCAGCGTCAGCCCCACTCCCCAGATTGCCCATCGTGTCATGCGTCACCTTCCCTAGAATCGTGGCTGGGACAGGCCGGCCCAGATCGTGGAAACGTCCTTGTCGCTCAAGCGCAGCGAGTACAGGCTTCGCGAGTCGCCGACAACCCAGAGAGTGTTATGCGTGCTCGCGATGTCCATGCCGTACAGGCGCTCGCCGAGATTGAGGGTCGTCCAGAGCGTGTTCTTGCCATGGTTGGCGGAGCCGTCGATGACAACCTCGTAGATCAGGCCGTGGCCGGTTCCCGCGTAGAGTCGATGGGTCGTGGGATTGACGGCGAGCACTCCCGCCCCGGTCTGGGAGCGGAGCTCATAGCGCGGATGGGTGGAGGACGTGGTCACCTCGAAGCCGCGAATGAACATGTCGGAGCCGTCGACGCGGTTGAAGGCATGGACGCCGGTGTACTCGTTCGCGAAGTGGGTGCCGACATAGACCCAGTCTCCGTGCGCCGCCACCTCGTGGCTCTGATGCAAGGTCGTGAGGAAGGCCTTGCCATGCACGCGGCCGTACTCGTAGTCCGCGCGAACGGTTTCCCCATCCGGGGAGAGGCCCAGGGCTGAGAGAATGTGATGGCCCGTGTAGTTATGCAGGAAGGAGACGACCTTGCCGGTAGAGATGGCGTAGGCGCGGGATCGGTCGGAGGCGCGGACGTAGATGTCGCCGTTGGTCGGATGCGCCAGGACGTTCTGGGGGTTGATGTCGAGGCCGGAAACGTAGGTGTGAGCGGTCGTAAGGGTGGCAGGCGGAGCGCTCACCGCGAAGGAGCGCACTTCCTGGAGCGACTCCAAGGCGACGAAGAGCCTTTGGGCATGCGAGCCGTTGTTCACGTAGGCGAGATCCGTCGCGCTAGTCGCCGTGACCGGCCCCCAGGCGCCGTCGACCGCGGGCGTCGCGCCCGAGGCAGAGTTCAGGCGCTTGATGCTCGAGCCGTCAAGGACGTAGAGGCGATCGTTGGCCGCGTCATAGGTCATCGCCGACGGACTCGTCAGGCCGGCGATGGTCTCGTGCGTCCAGACCGAATCGGGCCCCGGAGTGCCCGGGGTCTTGAAACGGTGGACCTGGGCCTGGCCCGTGACGGTCACGAAGAGGGTATTGCCCGTGGCGTTACGCTCGAGGAAGCGCGGAGTGGCCCCGAAGTCATGCAGGATCCGGTAGCGGTACGAGGAATCGGGCCCATCGGTGGCCGCGTACATGATCAGGGCCCGGCGCCCGTGGTAGGCGCTGTGCAGCGCGAAGCGCGTGCCGTCGTCGAGGCCCGTGATGGCGAGATCCCGCTGCATGAGGATCGGGATGCGCGTGGTGATGGCGCCGGCGGGGGTGACGACCTGGACCCCTCCGCTGGTGCGGTAGTCGCTCCAGGGAGCGCCCAGCACCTGTTCTCCGGTGACGGAGCCGGCGTACTTGCCGACGTAGAGGTTGCCGTCCGGAGCGACGTCGGCTCCGCCGGGCCGCACCAAGCCCGAGGCCTCGGTGCGCAAGGCGCCGCTGGAATCCGCCGAGGAGAGGACCCCGGAGTCCGGGTGGGCGATGTAGAGGCGGTTGTTTCGCCAGGTGATGCCATGAGGATTGGCGATGCCCGCGAGGAAGGGGCGCGTCCGGTAGCGGCCGCCCCCAAGGCTCTCGACCTTCAGGATCGCGTTGGACTGGCTCAAGGAGACGTAGAGGTTGTTCATCTCGTCGATCGCCAGGCCGCGCGGGGAGTTGATCCCGTACGCGTAGGGCTTCAGGTCGCCCAGGGGGGAGACGCGGTAGATCTGATGCTGCGAGTCCGAGGCGATGAACATGACCCCGTCCTCGTCGAGCATCAGGCCAGCGGGCGAGGGAACCCGGGCGAACGCGGTGAGGGCTCCGTTGGGCAGGACTCGGTAGACCATGTTGTCGTCGTAGGCGGCGATGTAGACGCCTCCCGCGGAGTCCACGGCGAGCCCCGAGGGGTTGTTTCGATAGGCCCAAGGGGTCTTGACGAGGGTCGCGAGGTTGAGCTGCGTGACGCGATCCGGGTTGCTGCGCTCGGCCACGTAGAGGAGGTTGGCGCCGGTGGCGAAGTCGTACCCGAAGGCGAGGGCCCTCGGGTTGGTGAAGCCGGTGTAGGCGGCCCCGGCGGAGGTGGCGTTGCGGTTGAAGCGGCGCACCTCGCCGGCCGACTCCGAGGCGACGTGTAGGACGTCACCAAGCAAGGCCATACCCGTCGGACGGGGCACGGCGACGAAATCGCTCGCGGTCTTACTGGCCACGTCGATCACGACGACCTTGTCGGCCAGGTGACAAGCCACGTAGAGCTTGTCGACGGGCGAGGCGGGATTCGAGCGATCGGTATAGCTCACGACCTGGGTCGGCCCGTCCGAGACGGCGGCGAAGTCCTCGACCGATCCGTCGGGGTGGACCTTGACGATCATGCCGCGGTCGTAGTTGGCGACGTAGAGGGCGTCACCCAGGGTCGCGCGGTGGCCGTCGAAGGAGTTGACCTTGAACTCGGGACCGAGCTGCCGCAGGCCGTTGATGGTGACGGAGACCGCGCCGTTGCGGGCTCCGACGGGAACCTTGACGCGAATCGCCGACTTGGTGGGTTTGCCGATCACCGAGGAGGTGATCTGGTTGTAGAACTGCACGACCATGTGGCCCGGCTGGTCGAAACCGTCTCCGAGGATCAGGATCTCGTCGCCGACCGAGCCGGTCTCGGGGCTGAGTCCGGAGACGAAGTGGCCCTTGTACATGGTCACGAAGGTGCCGGTATTCGTGTCGAAGGCGAGGAAGTGAATCGGATCGCGATCCTCGTCGATCGAGGACTTGACGATCGCGAAGACGGCATCGAATTCGGCGCTCGCGAGACCGGCGACTTCCTGGTAGGTCTCCGTGGCGAGCGAACCGATGAAGCTTCGGGCTTGGGCCAAGAGTTCTTGCTTGAGCTGGATGGCGAGCGTCAGGGCCGTGGATTCCCGGCTGAGGTAGATCGGACCGACGTCGGCGTTATAGGGGCTGATCCAGCCGACCGCGGCGGGCTGGTAGTAGAGGAAGGTGCGCAGGCGCACGGCATCCGCTCCCGCCTGGTTGTAGGTATCGCTGGCCGGGGTGTGAGGGCCGCGTTCGCGGATGCCCTTGACGGCCTCGAGGATGTAAAGGCGATCGGAGACGGGGAGGAAGCCCGCCTCGAAGGCCATGACGAAGTTGCCGTTGGAATCGGTGACCGTGGTGGCGGCGGTATAACCCGTCTCTCCGTCGATCAGGGAGACGGTCGCGCCCTTGGCGAACTCCCGGTAATCGGCAAGGACCTGCCGGGGTGAGCCCAGTCGGCCGGTCAGCTTGGCGATCGCCGAAGCCGTCGAGACCCCGGCGGGCGCTCCGGCCGGAGGTGGTGTCATCGACGGCAAGCGGCAAGACGTCAGGAGGAAGACGAGCGCCAGCAGGATCATGGTCGGCATGCGCATGGGGGCCTCCTCAAAGTTCCGGGGCGATCAGGCCGACCTTGAGGTCGCCCTGGTAGGCAGGCGTGGCGCCACCCGCGGTCCCCGCGGCGCCGTTGGCGTCGTAGAGGTCGATCCGATGGCGGGTCTTGATGGTCTGGTAGACGACGTCCTGGTAGACGCTGATGCCGTGGCTGAAGTCCGGGTTCCCGTACTTCCTGGCCAGCAGGGTGAGGGCATTGCTGGCCGTGTCGTAGCGCAAGAGGCGCCCGCCGGGGTTGACCAAAATGAAGACCTTCGAGCCGCCGTCGCTGACGATCTCGGCCTCCGGGCTCGTGCAGTGGTCCTTGCCGAAGAGGTGCGGAGTGGTCTGGGTGCCGTCATTCCAGCCCACCGAGACGAGCTGGCCCCCGCAGGTCATGCGGTTGACCGAGACCCAGTTCCCCAGACCGTCGGCTCCGATCCCGCCTCCGGTCGAGTAGCTCTGCATGCCCCCCCATTGCTGGACGTCCCAGTCATGGGTCCAGGGCGAGAGGCGGCCATTGCGATCCGAGTGCCAGATCACGCCGTCGTCACGCACGGCGAAGTCGCTGAGCGTGCCGCGGGATTTGCGGTACTCGTAGCGGGTCGAGCCGTTCTTCTCGATCTTCCAGGAGTAGCCGTTCACGGCGTAGAGGTAGCCGTCGGTGTGGAAGTGGAGGTCGGTGGCGTTGAAGGTGTGGTAAGGGGTATGGCTGCCGGGCACGGGAGCCATGTAGTTCGGCACCTTGTAGATGGTGCCGTTCCCCGCGATGTACATGGTCTTGGTATCGGTGTCGAAGGCCAGCGCCCGCGCGTTGGTGCCCAGGGCGTAATGGGTGACGGCCGCCCAGGCGGGGTTGTCGATGTTGCGATCGAGCCTGAGGACCCGGTGGCCGTTGTAATCGGCGAGGAAGAGGGTCGTGCCGTCGAAGCCGAACTTGCACGGCCGGTTGACCACGGTCGAGAAGTTCTTGAGCTGCGTGCCTGCGGGGCTGTAGACGTAGAGACCGTCATTGGTGGTCCCGGTGCCATGCACCGAGACCCAGATGTTGGCGGTAGCGGGATCGACCCAGACGTCGTAGATCCTCACCAGTTCCGGTGCGTTCGACTGATCGAGGAACGGGGTGAAGCGCAGGTCCTTGTCCATCTTGGCGATGGAGCCGTCCTCGTAATGGGCGACGTAGAGGCCGTGACGGAAACCACTCACGGCACCGTTGGAGTTGTCGAAGGCGATGCCGATGGGATCCCGGACGAAGGCCTGCTGGATAGGCTTCTCGGCATGCCAGGAGGTGGGGGTGGAGAGGTCGCGGATCTCGACGCCGCCGTGCGACGTGCGGACCGCGGAGGGCCAGAGCGTATGGGACTTCTTGAGGTAGAGGCTCGTGCCCGTGACGTAGATGTCGGTGACGTCCGTGACGGGAATGTAAGAGTCGATCAGACCCGTGGGCGTGAGGCGCGTGACCCGGTTCAAGCTGGGGTGGAAGACGTAGAAGTTCTTATTGGAGTCCCGGTAGAGATCGCGTCCCTCGGAGAGGCCGTCGGCGAAGATGCTGAGGGCCTTGTCGGTATGGTTGATCTTGAGGATCCGGCCCGCCTCGGTCAAGACGAAGATGCCTTCGAGATCCACGTGGATGCCCATGGGGGAGCTGAGGCCCGTGCCCAAGAGGCGCGAATCTCCGCGGGAGTTCACCAGGTAGATCTGGTTGCTGACGTTATCCGCGCAGTAGATATAGCCGGACGGATCGGCGTCGAGGCCACCGGGGTTGGGCAAGCTCGCGAAGGCCGAGACCACCCCCGTGGCCGCGTCCCGGCGGTAGATGGAGTTGCCGGCGTTGTTGCTCACGTAGAGATGGCCCTGGCTGTCGAAGGCAATGGACCAGGGAGTGCTCAGGCCCGAGAGGAACTCGGACGCGACTCCCGTATCGGTGGCGATCTTGAGGACGTTGTTGGCATCCGCGTTAGCGACGTAGAGGGCTCCCTCGGAGCCGAAGGAGAGGCCGCGAGGCTTGCTGAGGGGCACGCCCGTGAGGGCCATGCTCGTCGTGGTCTGCGGGAGGATCACCGAGGTCGAGGAGCTGGCGACCCGGTAGATGCGGTTGGGCGTGCCGATGTCGGAGACGAAGAGATCGCCCGACGGGCCGAAGGCCATGCCGGCAGGATTGGCGATGGCTCCGCTGTAGCCCGTGGCCGGCAGGGCATTGCCGCTGGGGTCGAAGGGGATGCGGAGGACCTTTTTGGTCGTGCTGCCGCAGGCGACGTAGAGGGCCTCGTCCGGGCCGAAGGTGAGGGTCTTGGGCGCAATGAGTTCGGGATGCGTGGCCGTGGTGATGAAGGGGATGACCTCGCCCGTGGGGCTGATGCGCGAAATGGTGTTCATGTCCGAGTTCGCGACGAAAAGGTAGGTGGTTCCCTGCATGGTGCGCACGACGCTATGGCCGTCGCGGATGTCCAGCTGGAAGGAGTTCTCGGGATCGGACATGACGGTCTTGCCGTCGATCGTGAGATAGACGGGCCCCGAGATGGCGCCGGGAGGCACCGTCACCTTGAGGGATCGCAGGTCTGGGCTGACCGTACCGACGATCGTGGCGCTCACGCGCTCGTTGCCGTCCGCGGTGAAGTGAACGACGTTATCGCTCGGGTTGCGGGCAAAGTTGGCGCCGACCAGCTCCAGGTCCTCTCCGACGACCTGCTTACGAGGGCGCAAGAAGGAGATGGAGAACGGCACTTCGGGCAGGAGGACGCGATCGAGATTGACGGAGTCGATCGCAATCCAGCGGATGGGATCGCGCTCGGAGGCCAGGGCATCGATCACCAGGGCATAGGCGGCCTGGACCATGGAGGGCGGGACGAGGCCCGTATCCGGCAGCCGGAGGGTATCGGGCAAGCTGCCTTGAGGCTGGCCGGGGCGGATGGCGCCGAAGAGCGTGCCGGCGTCGATCGGCTTGGCCGTGCCCAGGCGCAGGCTGACGACGATCGAAAGGGCCGTCGTCATGGGGTTGATGAGCAGGCTGGAGGTGACCGAAGCGCTGGTGAGCGTGACCCAGCCGCCGCGGCGGTAGCTGGCGATCGTCCGCACGCGGACGACGTCGGTGCCCACGGCGTTGGGCTTGCCTTCGAGGCCCTTGAGTCCCTTGACGGCCTCGAAGTAGTAAAGCGCTCCCGTGACGGGCTTGAAGCCATTGGTGTACTTGAGGATGAAGCGGCCGTCCGGATCCGTCCGGGTCGTGCTCATGGTCTGCCCGCTCTCCACCTCGATCAGCGAGATGGTCGCCCCCGGGGCGACGTCGTCGGAGATGGTGGCCTGGAGGCTCAGGCTGCCGAAGTCGGCCTGCCCGGTGACGTGCTCCTCCTGGCTCGCATGGAGCCCGTCATGGGAATGAGACGGAACGGTCGAGGCGAGTGGCCGCGGACAGGCCGTGACGACGACGAGCAGCAAGACCGCGAGAGCAAGCTGAAGTGCTCGCGCGCAACGCAAGGACAGGCCGGACCGGGACATTTGCCCCTCCTCCTTCGAGCGAGTAATGACAAGGATCGGGCCTGGTCATTGAAACAGTAACGAAAAAGCCCTCTATGTTAGGAAATACCCTAAGCAAGCGATTATTTCACGATTGTTTCAATCCGCTTACCAAAACGTCACGCGCCAGGGAGAGCGGCGGCTAGGGATCGGCGTCCGGGTTCACCAGATCCTCGTCGTGGGAAGGCTCTGGCGACGGGGTGACGTCGGGCGTCGGGTTCGACTCCGGAGGAGGGGGAGGCGGTGGCGACGGCGTGGGAGTCGGCGTCGGGGCGGGAGTCGGCTGGGCCGACGGGCTCGGAGTCGGGGTCGGCTGGGCGGTGGAGTCGGGCGAGGGGTCGGAGGACGCCGACGGCTTGGTCGTACCCGAGGGGCGTCCGCCGACGATCGGATCGTCCTCCGCACAGCCGCTGATGCCGTGCGCGAGCATCAGGGCGCAGGCGATTCCGGTGATCCACAGGCGCGCCATCAGAAAACGGGCTCCATGATGCCGAAGGTCTGCGGCTCCGGGTTTCCGACCTGCGTGGTGGGGAACGTGTAGACGAGGCCGTCGCCGCCGACCGCCCAGAGGGTGGAGCCATCGAGGTCGAGGCCGTACGGCAAGCCGCCGAGCGTCCACATGGACGTGACTCCCCCCGCGGCATCCACCAGGTAGATCTTCTTGTCCTCGGCGCCGACATAGACCGTTCGCCCGGGGGCCACGGCGAGCGAGTAGGGCTTGGCAATCGGAATGTAGAGCTGCTGGGGGGTGGCGCCGAAGAGCTCGAAGCGGAAGAGGCCGCCCGCGTAGGCCGCGATGGGAGAGGCGACATAGAGGTACGAGGCTGCCGGATTGGAGTCGTCCACAGCCAGCTCATGGTTTCGGCCCAAGGCGCCCACGTACGTGGTCCGAGACTGGGAGTAACCCGGCGAGTTCATGCGGTAGATGGCGAAGTCGTAGGAGTCGCTCTCGAAGAGGACCTTGTTGGGGCGCCAATCCTTGGCTCCGCCGTAGTTCTTGAGCACGCGCTGCGCGATTCGCTTGTTCTCATCCACCACCCAGAGGTTCTCGTTCGTGCCTCGCGCGTAGAGGCTACCGTCCGAGAAGGCGTTGATCTGGCTGACCGATGCTTTCAGGGTGACGTAGGGAGCGAAGGTCTTGGCCGCGCGATCGTAGCGGATGATCCGCGTGCCGGCGGCCAGGTAGATGGCGTTGTCGGCAGCGCGCATCGAGACGGCAATCCCGAAGACCGAGGTGCCCGCGGGATCGCCCAGCGCGGTGGACTCAGCCGTGAGTGCGTTGGTGCTCGAGGGGCGATCCACCCAGGCCATCTTCCCGGAGCCTTGGTTGAAGACGTAGAGCGTATCGTCGCTCACGTCGGCGGCCAGCGCTCCCGGGTGGATCGAGAGCCCGAAGGGAGAGGAGAATCCGGTCATCTCCACGGGTGCGTAGTTCGGTGGCGAGAAGCGATAGACCCGGTCCTCGGTCGGCACCGAAACGTAGACGTTGCCGGCAGCGTCATGCACGATGTCGCCCGGCTTCTTGGCAAAGTTGTGGAGCCGCTCGATCGTCCGGGCCCCGTTGGCCAAGGGGGTGATCTTCGTAAGGGTGAGCTGCGATTCGCTGAGCTCGAAGAGCTCCTCGGATTCGGTGACGGTTCGGTACTTGGAGGCGCGAATGTAGGGGTACTGGATTGACGATAGCTCGCCTCCAGGAGAGAGCACCTGGTAGCCACCGCCCTGATGCGGGGAGCGGTTGGGCTGCCAGGAATCCTCGCGCCCCCAGCGCCCGATGTAGAGCGAGCCGTCAGCGTCGCGGTCGGCGCCGCTGGCCTCGTTCACGCCGGAAACGACGGTGCGGAGTTCCCCCTTGGTCGACGCGGCGGTCGAGGCGAAGGAAAGGGTATTGATCTCGGGCTGCCCGATGTAGAGGCCGTTCCCGTCGGCTCCGCCGGCCCGGAAGGTGAGCGTGAAGGGGTTGGGAATGCCGGTGACGAAGGGGCGTAGCACCGAGCCGTCGATCTCGAGGATGGCGTTGGCTTGGTTCAAGGAGACGTAAGCCTTGTGGGTGGTCGTGTCCACGGCGAGGCCACGCGGCTGGCTGATGCCGTAGGCGACGGTCCGCAGGCCCCCTCCCGGCGCGATCCGGTTGATGAGGTTGCGTTCGGTATCCGAGACGTAGAGGTTGCCCGTTCCATCGAAACTGAGGCCGCCCGGACGGTTCGGCATGGCGAAGACCGAGAGGAGTCGGTTCGCCCCGATGCGGTAGATGACCGAGTTCGCGTTACTAGCGACGTAGAGATCGCCCGCCGAATCGACGGCGAGACCGTAGGGCGTGAAGACGGTCGCGTAGGCGTTCGCCTCGGGCGCCGCGGCTCCCCTGGGCAGACGCCGGATCGCGCCGCCGGCTTCGGCGACGAAGAGGTGGCCGGCGGGGTCGAAGGCGATCGCCTCGGGGAGGGTGAAGCCCCCGTAGGTGGCCGTGACCGCGCCCGATGTGTTGAGCTTGACCACAGTCCCGGCATTGCGGTTCGAGACGTAAAGGGAGCCCGCCGCGTCAAAAGCGAGGCCGTGAGGCCCCGAGAGGCCGGTGGCCCAGGTCTGGAAGGCGCTGCCGTCCGCGTTGAAGCGAACGATCTCCCCCGCGTCATGCGAGGAGACGTAGATTCGATGATCCGGGCCGACCACCGCCTGCCTCGGGCTGGCGAGGTTGGTCCGGAGGGTCCGGATCTCGCCCATGGTCGCCCCCTCGAGCGCCACGGCCGCCACGGTGTTCCACGTGGGATTCGCCACGAAGAGCTGGTCGTCCTTCACTGAGCGGTGGCCGTCGGACATGGTCACGATGAAGCTGGGGCCCGCCTGGTTGACGCCGTTGATCGAAATCGAGATGGGCCCCGAGCGGGCGCCCGGCGGAATCTCGAACTCGACGCGCCGATCCGTGAGGGAGCCGGGGATGATCTCCATGGGCAGGTCGTTGATGGCGACCCGATCGATCGTCCCCGAATGGAAGCCGCTTCCTTCCATGAGGACCCGGGTGCCGATCTCACCCGTGGAGGGGAGGATCCGGGAGATCGAGAAGCTGATGAAGGTGCTGAGGAAGGTTCCGTTCCGCGCATCGAAGGCGACGTAGTGGAGAGGGTCGCGGTTCTCGACGATGGCGTTCTCCACCAGCGAGTACAGGTTGGCGTAGACGGGCTCGGAGAGCGGGCGATTGCCTGCCACGTAGCTCTCCGTGGCGAGGCAGCCGATGAAATCGGCGGGCACGAGATCCGGAAGGACCGCCTGCAAGTGCGCGATCGCGACCGAAACCGCGGTGGTGTGCATGGAGAGGTAGATGGGCCCCGGCTCCGCGTTCTCGAGGCTGACCCAGCCCCACTCGGCCGGCCGGTAAAAGATCAGCGTCCGCAGGCGCAGCGCGTCGGCGCCCGCCTGGTTGTAATCGGGGTTGCTTCCCTTGACGCCCTTGACGGCCTCCAGGAAGTAGGGGCGATCGCCCACCGGCAAGAAACCGTCCCCGAACTGGAGGTAGAAGGCCCCCCGCTCGTCGGTCACGGTCGTGGCGACCGTGAGCCCCGTGGCGGTGTCGATGAGCGAAACCGTGGCATGGGTCGCGATATCCTCGAGGACGTTGGCCTGCACGCCTCGGCGAGCGCCGATCCGCCCTTCGAGAGTGACTCCCTTGGGAGCGACGAGGTTCGGCGAGCCCCCCGCCGAGGCGGAAGGCGCATGGGGAGCGATCGCCGGAAGCTTACAGCTCACCAGCGCCAGGCTCAGCAACAGTAGCAGAATCGCCCTCATCGTCGTCCCCTCAAAGCTCGGGAGTGACCAGCCCCATTTTCAGGGAGGTCCTCGCCTTGGTCGCCACGTCGATCCGATCAATCCAATGCTTGGTGTAAATGGCCTGGTAGAGGTTGCCCGCATGGTAGGAGATACCTCCGTACATGCGGTCGGTCGCGGCGTAGGGGCCCGTCGCGAAGGTCGTCAAGGAATTGCCGGCCAGCCGGTACAGGGTGCCCGAGTTGACGTCCGTGATGTAGACGGTCCCGTTGCCGTCTTCCACCATGCCTCCGAGGAAGGACCAATCCGGCATGCGGTAACTGCGGTGCGTCGTGCCATCGAGGGAGATCTCGGAGACGTAGGAGGTGGCGGAGTCTCCCCGGGAGTACGTGACGACGTTCGACCCGCTGATGAGCCCCCAACCCGTCGGAAGGCCGTGAAGCCCGGAGTAGCCGAGGTTTCCGTATTCGTTCTCGAGCGAACTGAAGATGCCGCGATGATCCCCCTCGCTGAGGTCGAAGATCCGCCTCACGCCGTCCGTGGCGTAGATCTTCCCATCGATCTTGGAAAGCGAGGTCAAGGAGCTGCTGCTGTAATCGCGATGGGGCACGCCTTCCTGGAACCACTCGCCGCCGTCGTCGTAGAGGCGGTAGACGTCCCCGCCGCTCGTGACCAGCACGTCGGCCCCGTCGGTTTCGATATCCGCGCGGGAGCCGAGGGTCATCAGATCCGACTTGGTGGGGGTCAGGCTGGTGTAATCGACGTGCATGGAGAGCATGCTGCGGCCCACCTCGTGGACGTAGAGGCGATTCCCGCTGAAGGCGAAGCCGCGGGGTCCACTGAGGCCGGTCCGCTCGCGCGCGGCGACCTTCACGAAGGTCGCGGGGTTGAAGGCGCGCAGGTAGCCCCCGGTGACCGAGTTCACGTAGACGTAGGTCCCATCGCCGTTGAGGTGGGTCGGCGTCTGAATATCCGTGATCTCCCGCTCGAACGTCCCGTCCATCTTGTAGATGCGCAAGGAGCCTGTGCCGTCGGGGCCACCCGCGTAGTCGGCGACCCAGATCCGCTCGGTGGGCGCCGGCGAGACCCAGAGATCCCGGGGATCCTTCAGGGCCGGATCGGACTTGAGGCGGGTCATGGTGCCGCGCTTGCCGAGCGATTGGTTGAGCGAGCCGGAGACGGCGAGGCTGAAGAAGGTCATGTCGCGCGTGCCGAGCGTAATCATGGCCTGGTCGCTATTTCCGGCGAGTCCCACCCATGAATCGAATAGCGGGCTGCGTAGCCGTCGGGTGGGGCCGGTCACGATGCGGCGGCCGTAGGCGTCGGCGCCGAGCGTGAACTCGAGGACTTCTCCTTGGCTGGTGTAATGTACCTGAGGCGGGCCGGGGTCAAAACTCTGCCTGGCGCGGACGTAGAGCTTGCCCCCGTTGATCGAGAGGCCCGCGTTCGCGGAGGTCGTGAGGCCGTTGACGACCTGGCGGCTGAAGCCGTCCTTGTCGATCATGGTGATGGAGGCGATGTTGGCCTGGTTGGTGAAGAAGTTCCCCGTCGCAGTCCCCGAGTCGCGAACCAGGCCCCTGGCGGTCAGCAAGCCTTCGGCGAAGACCGTGAGGCGGCCCTTGCCGTCCAGCGTATCCGAGCGCAGGAGCTGACCGGATTCGGTAAGGATGTAGAGGCCCGTGCCATCCGCCCAGGTCGAGGTCGGGGAGTTCACGCCGAAGGCGATCTGCTGGCGCTCCTGGAGGGAGTTGATGCGGTAAACGCCGTTGGTGTTGCGGTCCGCGACGTAAACGTAGCCGGAGGCGTCCGCGTCCAGGCCGGCGGGAGTCGGGATGCTCGCGAACGCCGTCACCCGTCCGAAGCGCAGCGGGCTCTCGTCCACCGAGCCCAGCAGCGGCACCTTGTAGACGGAGTTGCCGAGGTAGTTGCTGACGAGGCATTCGCCCTGGCTGTTGAAGGCGATGCCCCAGGGGTGGCTGAAGCCGCCCGCGACCAAGACGGCCGCTCCCTGATTGGGGCCGTCCAAGGTGATGGCCAGGACGTTGTTCCCCCCCGCGTTCGCCACGTAGAGGCGCCCATCGGGTCCGAAGGAGAGTCCGCGCGGCTGATTGAGGGGCATGCCGGTCAGGGCCACGGGCGTAGCGACGCCTCCTCCGGCCGGAACCGCGTAGAGGCGCGACTGGGTGGGATCCGTCAGGTAGAGCACGCCGTGCGCGGGATCGCCCGGCCGATTTCGAAACGCGATGCCTCCCGCGGCGGATGGTCCGCCCGTGGCGTAAGTCAGCGGGTTGCCACGGACGGCCACGGGTGTGAGCTTGTCATGAAGGGGAGGCATGTCGAGGTCGACCTGCAGAACCGTTCCGCCGACCCGGGCGACGTAGATCGCGTCGTAGTTCGAGAAGCCGAAGGTGAGGGCCGTGGGTTCGCCCAGGCCCTCGCGTAGGGTACGGACGCTCGTGCGGCCTTGGCTTCCTTCGGGCTCCAGGATGGCGAGCGTTCCCAGGCTCTGGTTCACGGCGTAGAGGTTGCCATGCTCGTCGACGACCGAGTGGCCGTCACGGGTTTCCAGGCGAAAGATGGGGCCGTTGAGGAGGCGATCGCCGATGGCGAGCTCGACATGCCCGGTGACGACGGTGTTGGGAACCTTGACGCGGATGCGGGTCAGGTCGATGCTCACGACGGGATCTTCCGCCTTCACGCGCCCGCCGTCGGTCTGGAAGTAGACCTCCGGCGCGCCGTCGAAGTTGCTTCCCACCAGGTCGATGTACTCGCCGAAAATGGCGCGGGGCGGATCGAGGTGGCTGACCGTGAAGGGAAGTTCCGGCAGCATGACGGTATTGAAATCCGGATCCGCCGAGGAGAGCTGGATCCAGCGCACGGGATCGCGCTCCTTGTCCAGGGCGCCGACCACGAGGTCGTAGACGCGTCGGACCAGATTCTCGGTGATGGCGGGGTTTCGCAGGTCGAGGGTGTCGGGATAGCCCTCGGAAGGCTGGCGCGCGCGAATGGCCCCGAAGAGGGTGGACGGGTCGACCGAGCGCGGCGTCGCGTTCCTCAAACTCACCACGATCGAGAGCGCGGTGGTCATGGGGTTGACGAGGATGCTCGTGGTGACCGAGGCGCTGGTGAGCGTGACCCAGCCGCCGCGGCGGTAGCTGGCGATCGTCCGCACGCGGGCCATGTCGGCGCCCACGGCGTTGGGCCTGCCGTCGTGGCCCCGCAGCCCCTTGACGGCCTCGAAGTAGTAAAGCGCTCCCGTGACGGGCTTGAAGCCGTTGGAGTACTTGAGCACGAAGCGACCGTCGGCATCCGTCCGGGTCGTGCTCATGGTCTGCCCGCTCTCCACCTCGATGAGCGAGATGGTGGCGCCGGGGGCGATATCGTCGGAGATGGAGGCCTGGAGACCCATGCGCCCGAAGTCGACCTGACCTTTGACCCCTTCCTCCAGGCTCGCCGGAGTGAGGTCACGCGTGGGAACGGTCGGGGTCAGCGGCCGCGGGCACGCCGTGAGGACGAGCAGCAAGAGGGCCGTGACGGCGAGTTGAAGCGTGCGCGCGAGTCGCTTGGACGGGCCAGTCCGGGCCATTTGCCCCTCCTCCTTCGCACGATCGACAATTCAGCGTTGCCTGGTCGATGAAATGCTGACGAAGCGCCTTCCATGTAGAAAGTACCCGTGGCAAGCGATTGTTTCACCCGTGTTTCAAGCAACTTAGGAAAACTTCATCCCCACGCTCAACCGAGGAGGCGCTCGCCGAACCAAACGAGCCCCATGACGAGGACCCCCAAAGAGGCGGCACGGACGACGGGCAGGTGCCAGGAGGTGCGCCGCAAGGCGATCACGAGGGGAAAGGCCAAAGCGACCACGGCGAGCTGGCCGGCCTCGACTCCCAGGTTGAAGGAGAGCAGGCTGGAGACCAGGCCTTCGGTCGGCAAACCGAGCTCTCGGAGCACGCCCGAGAAGCCGAAGCCGTGGACGAGGCCGAAGGCGAAGGCGAAGACCCAGCGCTTGTCGAAGTTCTTGAGCAAGAGGTTCTCGGCAGCCACGACGGCGATGGAGAGGGCGATCACGCTCTCGACCAGCTTGTCGGGCATGCTCACGACTCCGAGGGCCGCGAGGATCAGGGTGAGGGAATGGCCCACGGTGAAGCCGGTGACGATCTTGGCGACGTCCATGAGCGATCGCCCCACGAGGATCATGGCGAGCACGAAGGCCAGGTGGTCGTACCCGGTGAAGATATGCTCGATCCCGAGCATGAAGAAGCTCCAGGCCTGGGGTAGGATGCCGCGGCCGTCGTAGCGGAAGATCGCGCGCGACGGCGTGAAGACGTACTCGGTCGTCTTTCCGGCGAGGTGGAGCTTGGCGAGGTTCTTGTAGGAAGGCTCCTGCGCGTCGAAGAGGTCGTGCTTGACGGCCACGTCCTGGACGGGCGCCTCGAAGCGATAGTGCAGGGCGATGGCGATCAGGCCCGTATCCCGGCCGGCGTCCACCAGCTCGACGGTATGGGGCTCGGGCGTGGCGTGGCCGGAGGTGACGGCCAAGTGCTCGCGCAGATGGGCCGAGACGGCCTCCATGTGGGGGCGGACCTCGTCGGGTTCGACCGGAGGGCCCATCGGGTCGAGGCCCGGGACGGGAAGGTAGTGGGCAGGGACCTCGATCAGGTAGGTCACCTCGGGGCCGTCGACGACGATCTCGGAGTAGCCGAAATCGACCTGGTGGGCGAGGGCGGGGAAGGCGAGGAGGACAAACGCGACGAGCGAGAGGCAGAGGCGCTGGATCGAGGTTTTCAAGGCAAGGCTCTTTGGGACGACGCCCGGCGGCACGTGAGGCCGCCGGGCGAAAGGGGGAAGCGGAATTACTTGATGCCGCCCGTGATATCACCCGAGGGCGAGGGGGTGGGGGTCGGCTGGGTATTGGAATCGCCGCCTCCACGCTTGCCGCCGCCGCCGATGAAGAAGTCGTCTTCTCCGGCGCATCCCGCGCCGACCGAGACGAGGAGTGCGAGGGCGACTCCGAGAATGGGCCAACTCTTCTTCATGGCTTCCTCTTTCTTGCTTACCCGTTCACGGAATCGGGATCCGGGGTGGTGTAACTGTCAGGGGTAGGGCTCTCGACGGGCGCCTCGGACTCGCTGGGCGTCGGCGCCGGGGCGATCGTCTCCTGGGGCTCCGGGGTCGGGGTCGGCTTCGGAGTCCAGTTGGACGTGGGGGTCGCCTTGGGGGTCGGGGTCGCGGTCGGCGTGGCCTTGCCCTCAGGGTCGTTATCCGAGGAGCCCGAGGCCCCGGTCACGGGTCGCCCGCCGCCGATCGGATCGTCAGGCGCGCAGCCGATGGCGAGGGCCATGAGCAGCAGCAAGAGCGTAAAGGTGAGGCGTTTCATGGGACCTCCCTTCTACAGGCGGGGGCGCGAAAGGCCCGCCTGGACGGTGGTGACCTGACTATCGCTCAGGCGCACGGCGTAGAGGTTGCGCGAGGAGCCGACCGCCCAGAGCTGGTCCTTGCCCGCGGTGATGTCCAGGCCGTATAGCACGTCGCCCGAGCTGAGGGTCGTCACGTAGGCGACCTCTCCTTCATTTACCCCGGGGGCGATGTTCACATAGTAAAGTTTTCCTCGCACCGTGCCCACGTAGAGGCGGTTATTATCCGGGTTCACGGCGAGTACCCCGGTTCCCGTATCGGAGGCATCGGAGTCGAAGCCCCGGAGGTGCATCTCGGTACCGTCGTCGAGGTTGTACGCGTAGACGCCCGTGTAGCCGCCGCCCATGAAGGAGCCGACGAAGACGCGGTTGTTGTGGAATGCGACCTCATGGCTCTGGATCAGGCTCGAGATGGTGCTCTTGCCGCCGAAGCCGTAGTTCGGATAGACGCTCTCGGCGCGCATGCGGTTGCCGTCCGGGGCGATGCCGTAGGCGGTGAGGCGCGCCCAGCCGGTGTAGTCGGCGTCATTGAGGATGGCCTTGCTGGGCTCGACACGGTAGGCGTACTGGTTGTTCCCTGTGCGCAGGTAGAAGTAGTTGAGGGTCGGGTGCGCGAGGAGGTTGGAGGGACTGACCTCGAAGCCGCTGACATAGAGCTCGGAGGTCGGGTTGTTGACGGTGGTGCTGACGGAACGCAGCTCCTTGGCGGTGCTCAGGACCAAGTAGAGGCGATCGCCCTTGTAGGCGATGTCCGAGACGCCCGCGAGGGTGGCGGACCATCCCGCGTCGAGCGTGGGCGTGGCCGTCTTGGCTCCGTTGAAGCGCCGGAAGCTGTCTCCGGTCTTGACGTAGAGACGATCGTTGACGGAGTCGTAGCTGAGCGACGTGGGCGAGGTCACCCCCGTGATCAGGGTCTCGTTCCAGCTGTCTCCGGAGGCCGAGAAGCGGTGGATGGCGTTGCTGCCGCTGACGGTGACGAAGAGGTTGGCGCCGGTGTCGTCCCGCTCGATGAAGAGGGGATCGGCGCCGAAGGTCTTGATCACCCGGTAGCGGAAGCTCGAGGCATGGCCATTGGTCGCCTGGTAAGCGACCAATTGGTCGGTAACGCTGTTGATGGCAAAGCGCGTGCCGTCGTTGAGGCCCGTGATGCCCCGGTCTCCCGTGCGCAGGATCCGGAGTTTGGTCGTGATCGTGCCACCGGAGACGATGTCGATGCCTCCGTCGTCGCTGCGATGATGCCAGGGAATGTTCGGGGGGAGGGTCTCGGCGTGGCTGCTCGTGCCGTAGCGTCCGACGTAGAGCTTGCCGTCCGTCCCCAGATCGACTCCTCCGGGGAAGGTCAGGCCGGTGGCCTCGGTGCGCATGTTGCCGGAAACGTCCGCGGACGAGACGAGGCCCGCCTCCCGATGCGCGAGGTAAAGCCGGTCGTTGCGCCACGTGACGGAGTGCGGGTTGGCGATGCCCGTGAGGAAGGGGCGCGTCCGATAGCCGTTGGAGCCGTTCGGCTCGACTTTCAGGACGGCGTTGGACCGGCTCAGGGAGACGTAGAGATTGCCCGAACCGTCCACGGCCACTCCCCGCGGGTGGCTGATCCCGAAGGCGTAAGGCTTGATGTCCCCCAGGGGCGAAACCCGGTAGATCTGGTGCTGGGTGTCCGAGCTGACGAAGAGGTAGCCGTGCTCATCGAGCATGAGGCTCGACGGGGCAGGCACCCGCGCGAAGACGGACATCGAGAGGTTGGGCAGGACCCGGTAGACGAGATCGTCCTTGTAGGAGGCAATGTAGACGGAGCCCCCCGAATCGATGCTCAGGCCCTGCGGGTCGGTGACGTAGGCCCATTCCTGGGTGGCCTTGACCGAGCCGTCGGGATTGAACTCGACGCGCCGGACGCGATCCCAGTCGCCGTCGAGGGCGACGTAGAGGTGGCCGGCGTAGTCGAAGGCCAGAGCCCGGGGCTCGGGGAGGTCCGGCACGTCGGCACCGGCAGGCGAGCCATCGAGCTTCAAGCGCGAAACCGTGCCATTGCTCTTGGCGACGAAGAGGACGCTGCCCTGGAAGGCCATGGCTCGGACGCCGGCGACCGAGGCGACCTCCACGGCGGTCGGCGTGGCGGCCTTCAGGTCGATCGAGACGATCTTGCCGGCGGTCTCACAGGCGACGAAGAGCAGGCGCGTCGACGGATCGGCCGACGGGGCGTAAAGGGCGACCTGGGTGGGACCCGCGGGAACGGCGGCGAAATCGCTGACCATGCCCGAGGCCTCGACCTTGACGATGCGGTCGCGGTCGAAGTTGGCGACGTAGAGGGAACCGTCCAGCATCGCGCGGTGGCCGTCGAAGGAGTTGACGGTGAAGGTGGAGCCCCCCTGGGTGACGGTGCCGATCCGGACCGAGACCGGGCCGGTACGGGCGCCGACGGGGACCCGTACCTTGAGGCGATCCTTGGTGGGCGCCTCGATCAGAAAGGCCTCGACGCCATTGAAGCGAATGGTCACGTCGCCGGGCTGGTCGAAGCCGTCGCCCAGGATCGTCACCTCGTCGCCGATCGCCCCCTCGGAAGGAATGAGCCGATCGATCGCGTGGCCGTTGAAGAGGTTCAGGAAGCCCTGGGTGCTCGAGTCGTAGGCCAGGAACTGGACCGGATCGCGGTCCTGGGAGATGGCCTCGTTGACGATGACGAAGGCGTCATTGAACTCCTGGGCCGTGAGGCCCGGCACCGGGACGTAGACATCGGTCGACAGGCAGCCGATGAAGGAGTAGTGATCGAGCGTGATCAGCTGCTTCTTGAGGAAGATGGCGAGCGAGAGCGTGGTGGTCTCGCGGCTGATGTAGATCGGGCCGGGCTCGGAGTTGTAGGGACTGACCCAGCCCTGGGCCGCGGCGAGGTAGTAGATCACCGTCCGCAGGCGGACGGCGTCCGCGCCCGCCTGGTTGAAGAGATCGTTGGGATCGTCGCCGGGGCCCCGCCCCTTGATGCCCTTGATGGCCTCCAGGTAGTAGGGCCTTCCCTCGATCGGCAAGAAGCCGTTCTGGAAGGCCATGACGAAGGTCCCGTCGTCGGCGGTGACGGTGGTGGCGGCGGTGTAGCCGGTGATGCCGTCGATCAGGCCGACGGTGGCGGCCTCGGCGATCTCGGGAAGCTCGGCCTGGACCTGGCGGGGCGGCAGGAGGCGGCCGCGCAGGACATGGGCGGCTGCCGGGGCGTTGACGCCCTGGACCGGCGTCTGCGGCATGATCGACGGCAGACGACAGCCTGTGAGCACGAGGGCGGCAAGAAGGAAGCTTGCGATCAGCTGGCGCATGGCGACCTCCTAGAGTTCCGGAGCGACCAGCCCGACGGGCAGGGTCTGAATGTAGGCGTTCGAGGTGACGTTGGCGTTGTAGACGTCGATCTGGTGGCGGCTCATGATGGACTGGTAGACCTTGCCGTCGTAGACGCTGACCCCGAGGCTTCGATCGGTCGTGCCGTAGCGCTTGCCGATCCGGTGGAAGGCCTGAGTCACGGTGTTGTAGCGGATGAGCTCGGCCTTGGAGTTGACGGTCATGAAGACGAGCTCACCGCCGTCGCTGGCCATGTTCGCCTCGGGCACCCAGCAATCGTCCACCGAGTAGCGGTACGGAGTCTGCTGGAAGTCGTCGGCGGGCGTGGCGGGATTGAGCTTGCCGAACATGAGGTCCCTGGTCGAGCAGCCGCTCATGAAGGTGGTGATCCAGTTGCCTCTGCCGTCGACCACCACCGGCCCGCCGCCGGAGTACTCGATCATCGCCGCGATCTCGCCGTCCCAATCCGTGGTCCACCTGCCCAGACGACCGTCCCGCGTGATGTGGAAGGCCTGGCCGTCCTTGCGCACGGCGTAGTCGTAAAGGGTGCCGCGGGAGGACTTGAAGCGGTCGGCTCGCGAGCGATCCGCGGCGATCTTGTAGCTGGATCCGCCGACGGCGTAGAGGTTGCCGTCCCTGTAGAGCAGGTCGTAGGCGAGCAGGTTGTAGTACTGGGCCGTCGTGGACGCGACCTGGTAGTTGTCGATGGTGTAGATCCAGCGATTCGTCGACGAGCTGCCGTCCCAGGTGCTCACGAACATGCGCGAGGTCCCGTCGAAGGCGATCGCGCGGGGCCGCGTGACGTTGTAGGTCTTGACCACGGCACCGGTGTTCCGGTTGATCTCGATGACCTGGTTGGCTCCGTAGTTCGCGAGGTAAAGGCGCGTGCCGTCGAAGCCGAACTTCAAGGGACGATCGACGATGCCCGAGTAATCCTTGATCCGGGTCCCGTTGGAGTCGTAGACGTAAAGGCCGTCCGAATTGGCGTCGGCTCCTTGATCCGAAACCCAGACGTTGCCGTTGGCCGGATCGACCCAGACGTCCCAGGGACGGCTGAGCTCGGGAGCATTGGACTTGTCCAGGAAGCGGTAGACCTGATGCGAGGTCAGGCTGCCGCCGGCGCCCGGCTTGAGCCTGGCGACGGTGCCTTCCGTGATGTTCGCGACGTAGAGCCAGTTCTCGTAAGCCCCCGTGCTGGTGTCGAAGGCCATGCCTCCGGCGTCCCCGAGGTAACTGCGGTAGGTCTTCGATACGACGGCCGGGTTGGAGACGTCGCGGACCTCGATGCCCGCGAAGCCGGACCAGCCGGAATCGTCGGGCAGGCGCGTGTTCGTCTTCTTGAGGTAGAGTTTGGTCCCCGCGACGTAGATATCGCTCGTATTGGTGAGCGTCAAGAAGGGCATGACGCGTCCCTGGGGGGTGATCTTGGAGATGCGACTGAGGGATTTCTGGTACGCGTAGAAGTTGCCCGCCGAGTCGCGTCCCAGGTCCTCGGCGCCCGTGAGGCCATCGGCAAGCACGGAAAGCGCACCGTCGCCATGGGTGATCTTGAGCAACTGGCCGGAGCCGGTCAGGACGAAGAGGCCTTCGGCGTCGACGTGGATGCCCATGGGCGAGCTGATGCCGGTGGCGAGCATGCGGGTCTCGCCAAGCGAATTGACCAGGTAGATCTGGTTGCTCGTGTTATCCGCGCAGTAGATATAGCCCGAGGGGTCGGCGTCCAGGCCACCCGGGCTGGGGACGCTGGCGAAAGCCGAGAGGACGTTGGTCTGAGCGTCACGCCGGAAGATCGAGTTGCCGGTGTTGCTGCTGACGTAGAAGTTGCCCTTGCTGTCGAAAGCGACCGACCAGGGCATACCCAGACCCGAGACGTACTCGGCGGCGGTCTGAGCGGTCAAGTCGACGGCGAGGACGTTGTTGCCGAGCGAATTGGCGACGTAAAGCCGGCCGTCCGAACCGAAGGAGAGGCCGCGCGGTCCGTTGAGGGGGTAGCCGCCGGGCACGATCGGGGTGGTCACCTGAGAGGTGATGGCCGTCTCGACGGAAACGGGAGGCTCGACGCGGTAGAGGCGGTTCGCCGTGCGATCGGAGACGTAGAGGGCAGCGAGCTTCGGATCGCCGTTGACGAGGTCGAAGGCGATGCCGGCAGGATCGGGGATCGGGCCCGAGTAATCCGTGGGCGGCAGCGGCTTGAGGGCGTTGTCGAAGGCGATTCGGACGACGCGCTGCTTGGTGCCTCCACAGGCCACGTAGAGGGCTCCGTCCGGGCCGAAGGTCAGGGCCTGGGGGCTCGTGAGGCCCTGGATGAAGGGGCTGGATTCTCCCGTGGGCGAGATGCGGGCGATCGTCCCGAGCGACGCGTTGGCCGCGTAGAGGTAGGATTGGCCTCCCTCCGAGCGCACGACGCTGTGACCGTCCACGACGGCGAGTTGGAACGGCAGGTCGGAGGTCAGGAACTTGTCTCCAATCTGGAGGCGGACCGAGCCGTTGATCGTGCCTTGGGGCACGACGACCCGCATGCGGGTCAGATCGGGCTGGACCGAGAGGACGGTCGCGGGAATCCACCCGCCATCCGACCAGAAGAAGACCTTGTTCTCCTCGGGGGTGCCTGCGAAGTTGACGCCGACCAGGTCGAGCTCCTTGCCGATCTCCTGGATGGCCGGGGAGAGGTACTTGATCGAGAAGGGAACGTCGGGCAGGCGAACCAGATCTGGATTCTGGCTGTCGAGAGTGATCCAGCGGACGGGATCGCGCTCCTTGGCGAGCGCGTCGATGACGAGGCGGTAGGCCTCCTGGACCAGGGCGACCGGAACGAGCGTCGTATCGGGAAGGACGAGAGCGTCGGGGAACTCGCCCGAGCCCTGGCCACGCCGGACGGCCCCGAAGAGGGTGGAGGCGTCGATGGGCTTGGAGGTGCCCTGGCGCAAGCTCACCACGACCGAAAGCGCGGTGGTCATCGGGTTGATGACGATATTGCTGGACGCTCCGGAGCTGGTCAGGGTGAGCCAGCCGCCGCGGCGAAAGCTCGCGATGGTGCGGACCCGGATGGCGTCGGCTCCGACCGCGTTGGGGGTATCGGTGCCGCCCTTCAGGCCCTTGACGGCCTCGAAGTAGTAGAGCGCGCCGTTGACGGGCTTGAAGCCGTTGGAGTACTTGAGGATGAAACGGCCGTCGGGATCGGTGTAGGTGGTGCTCAGCGTCTTGCCGGTCAAGACGTCGATGAGGGAGACGGTCGCGCCGGGAGCGACGTCATCGGTGATCGTCGCCTGGATCGTGCGGGAGCCGAAATCCACCTGTCCTTCGGCGAGCGTGGCCTCGGCGGTAGAAGGCTGAGTCGTTCCTCCGGTCGACCCCACCGGAGGTACGAGCGGCCGCGGGCAAGCCGTCAGCATGAGGACGAGAAACGCGAGGAGGATCACCCCGACAGGGCGGAAGCCCCTCGGGTCAGGACGCTTGGTCTCTCGGTCACCAATCGCCATCTTGCACCTCCAGTGAGCAGGTACTGATCACTATTTACCCGGAAGAAGCAATGCCAAACGCAAGGACGGCGGGCCTTTAGGAGAACGGCCCAGGGAGCGCTAGCGGAAGATCCGCTTCCACCAAGGCTTTGGCGGCGGCGAGGGCATGGGCCCGAAGCGGGGTTCGACGACCGAGAGCATCGGCCAGTGGTCGAAGTACGAGAGGCGATGCACCAGGCCCTCAGGGTCGATCGTCACGATGAAGGGCGTCTCCTCGGCCTGTAGCGCAGCCAGCTGGGCGAATTCGATCCAGCCTGCCTGGAGGCTGGCGCCTCCGTACGGGGGCGTTCCCACGGGCTTAGAGGTGCGAACTTGCAAGGAGCGCGCCGTGAGGATCGGGCGGCTCGCGACGAGTTCGAGGAGCTTGGCCTCGCCGAGCTTACGCTTGGTAGGTCCGTCATCGGGATGCCAGACGAGGATCGCGGCGGGAAGCCGCGGAGCGAGGATCTCTCGCTGCGGAAGAGGACGATCGGTGAGGGGATGGGAGCCCTCGATGTCCGCGAGCGCCGGGGCCGCGAAGGCGATCAGCAGCGCGAGCGCGAGTTCAAGTCGCATGACGGCGCGCTCTCAGGAAGCGGGCAGCGGCGGAGGTGGCGAGGAGCGCGGCGACGAGGCCCATGAGACCGGCTTCCCAGGCGAGGATGACCGAGACGAGGTAATCGTAGTTGAGCAGACGGACGATCGAGACCCGTAGCGGGCTGATGAGATCGAGCCGCGCGATGAGCAACAAGGAAAGCGAGAGGCCGAAGTAGAGCAGGCCGGAGAACAGGGCGAGGCCAGGCAGGAGGGCGCGGGCTTCCCGGATGCCGACCTGCCAGGCGTCGTCGGGGTCGCGGGCGATCGCCCGGGCCGTCAAGACGCTACCCAGGACGATCCCGCCCAGCGCCGTGAGGAGCGTCCCGGCCGCCCAGATCTGCCGGAAGTCCAGGGATCGAAACGACATGGACTGCGAGTAGAGGACCAGGGCATCGGGCGTGGCGAGGCCAGTGACATGGCCCGCCTGGAACGAGAGCAGGAGCGCCGCGAGGGCGACCAGGACGCCCGCCGCGGAGCCCGCAAGGGCGGCGAGACGCTCGGGAGAACGCGGCAAGGCCAGGACGATGGCTCCCGCGGCGAGCGCAAACGCGGTGAGGCCCGCGACGAGGCTGGCCGGGGCCCCCTGGATCAGCAGGGAGAGAAAGAGCCCGTAGAGGGCGGCGGTGACGAACCCGAGGAATGCCACGGCCTTGAGGCCGGCGACGAGCCCGACCCCGAGCAACGCGAGCAGGCTCAAGGCGGTCATCCAGGCGAGCGCCGGCCGGCGATCGTACTCGATGATCACGTGAAGCAGGCGACCGTTGGCAAGCCGGCTCTCTCCGAGGATGACGCGCTCTCCTACCTTGGGAACGACGTCGACGCTGGGGTTGCCGGTCAGGAAGTAATCGACGGTCACGACCTGCCCCCGATGGGCGCCGCTCAAAATCTCGACCTCGAGCTTGAATTCGGGAGGCATGCGGTAGAGGCCTCCCGGCATGCGCGGGAAGGCCTCGGGGTCGAAGCCCTCGGGCAGCTTGCGGATGACTCCGGAGACATGCTGCTCCGCCCCCTGGAAGAGCTGGATCGGCAGGTGGGCCCAGGCCTTGGAGGGAACGAGCAGGGATGCCAGGACGAGGGCGACCAGAAGCAGAGGTTTCAGGCGCGTCATGGGGCCCACGTGATCGAGAGGGAATCGACACCGGGAGCCTGCGTGTCCAGCTTGAGGACCATCAAGCGCAGTCGCAGGGCCGAGTAAGTATGCGCCGGCAAGGGTGAAAGATCGACGGGCGACGAGGCGAATCCCGCGGAGTTCCCTGGCAGGATCACGTCCGGGATCAGGTTGCCGTCCTTGTCGAGCACCTGGATGCGCAGGCTGCCGGCGGGCGACGTGACGAAGCTGGCCGTCAGCCAAGCCGAGAGGGAGTTCGGCGCCAGCGAGACGCTCGTGGCCGTGGAGAAGGTCGAGCCGATGTCCACCCGGCTGAGCAAGGGCACCTCCGCGATCGAGTTCGTGGTCAGGGTGGCGCGGTAACGGAGGTAGCGCCCCGTCAACGCGGGAATCCGCTCGCCGGGAGTGGTGAAGACCGTGTTGGTGGTGCCGTCCGGCCCCACGTAGGTGAGGTTGGTCTCGGTCGCGCTATTGGTGGCGGCGACCTGGAAGGTGATCATGGCGCCGGCCGTGGCCCGGCGCGCGACCCAGGCGAAAGGCGTGTCCTTCCAGGCGTAGCCCGCGGCGGTCGAATCGAAGGCCCGCGACGTGAAATTGGCCGTGAGGACGGTGCCACGATCATAGGTGTAGTACATCGAGTTGATCATGGCCTTGGCTTCGTACTCGGCAGGCGTCGAGGCCGTATGACCATAGCTGAAGAAGGCCGCGTTCGAGGTCGTGGTGGTCTTGGTCGTCCAGTAAGGCGTGGCGCTGGCGCTCGCATGGGTTCGCGGATCGTAGGCAAACCAGATCGTGGCGCCGTTCCCGGTGGTATGGGTAGACGAGTGCGACTTCAGGATGTTGATGTGATCGAGCCCCGTCAGGTTGAAGGGCCGCGTCATGATCGCGCTCGTCTTGTCGATGCCCGGAGCCGGGTAGACCACCGTGGAGCCGGGACTCGCGGGCGTGAACTCGGTCGACGGCCCCGGGGCCATGCCATGGATGTCGTGGAGCTCCATGAACTTGGGGCGCGACGCGGGAAGGGTGTCGTGCGTGAAGACCACGCCACGGCCCAGTTGCGCGAAGCTGCGCGTCACGGCGACCGCCGAGTCGTTGAGGTCATGGCCGCCGTAGGAGTCGGCCACCCCGAAGTACATGATGTCGTAGTCCCGCAGCTTGCGGGAGACCGGCGCGCCGATGGTGGCGGTGGCGGGAGGGTTCGTCCCGGACTTGTCGATCTTGGTGGCCGTGAACACGTCGTCGAGGGTGGTCAGGGTCTTGTACACCGTGACCGGCAAGGTCTCGAAGTCGAAGAGATCGGGACGATAGTTGTAGACCCCCTGGGCGGCCGCAACCTGGGTCGCACCATCAGGGAAGATCTGCAGGACCCTCAGGGGGTTTGTCTGCAGGGTGACGGCGCCGTCCCCGCCGTCCAGCGGATCGGCGACGACCTGAGCGAAGCCGCTGCGGATGCCGAGGTTGAAGTCCGCCTGGGTGGTATCCGTGAAGCCCAGGGGGTTCGCGCCGTCGAGGACGAGCTTGCCCCCGGTGATCTTGGTGTTCACCAGGCTCTTGAAGTCCCGCATGTCGTCAAAGGGCGTGTGCCAGCCTGTTTGCGTCCAGTTGGGCCCCACCTTGACGATCGAGCCGATCTGCAAGGAGGTGGCGCCCGTGAGGCCCAGGCGGTACGGCGGGCGGACCGTCAGGGTGCGCCGGTCCGCGCTCACGCTCTCGGTCGTGCCCGCCCAGCCGTTGAATCGGACGATGTTGTTGGCCGGCACGGGATCGAAGCCGTAGCCTGTCAAGGTGAGGAGATCGTGCGACAGGCCGCTCGACGGCGTCAGGGCCGAGACCTCGAAGCCCGACGTCGTCTGGACGAAGCGCATGGGCGGCCCCACGTCCACCGAGACGGCGAAAACCGGATCCGTGTCCCTCAGCAAGGCATCGGTCACCATGGGATGCACCTGCTGGAAGTCCGTGGTGGAGATCTGGCTCTGGGCCGGGAAGAACGTATCCGGCAGCTCGGGCGTCACCGTCCGGTCCGGAGCGCCGACGTTGACCGAGCCGATCAGTTCCTCGGTGTTCACTGGGAGGGAGGCGGCAGCGCGGAGGTTCGCGATGATCGACACGGCCGTGGTCGAGCGGTTCACGATCACGCCCTGGCGCGTGAGGCTCTTCCACTGGCCCGAGCGCCAGTAGATCAGGGTACGGACGCGCGCAATCGACGCTCCCGCACGGTTGGGGTCCCCTCCCGACGAGAGGCCCTTCACGGCTTCCAGGAAGTACGCCTTCGACTTGTCCGGCTTGAAGCCGTTGCCGAAGTTGAGGCTGAAGATGCCGTTCGCGTCCGTGACCGACGAGGAAAGCGTGACGTTCGTGGCCGACTCGATCAAGCTGACGGTCGCGCTCGTCGCCACCTCCGTCATGTCGGCCTGGGTCGTGTACGTCGCGAAGAGCACCTGGCCCGTCAGGGCGGGGACGAGTTCCATCCCCTGGGTATCGGGGGACTGCGGGGGAATGAGGGGACGGGGGCAGCCCACGAGCATGGCCGCGGCGAGAAGTACCGCGACGAAAAGCTTCATGGTTCTCATCAACTCATGCATCGTCATTCCCCCGTCCTGCGACGCGCGCAGGCTGCGTCACCTAAGGAACGTAAACGTGGACCTTCTTCCCGGTACGATCCGTCACCCAGAGATACCCCGTCGAGGGATGGAAGGCCAGGCCATGGGGCGCGAGCCCGATGTAGGCGACGCCGGCAAAGCCCCCGTCGGCACCGAAGCGCCTGACGAGTCCAGGGGAGCCCGAGTAGCTGACCCAGGCTCCGCCATCCTTGTCGATGGCCAGATCGAGCGGCGTCCCCGACGAAAGATCACGCGTCGCGTAGGTCTCGGGGTCGATCCGCGTGCCGCCGGTCGACGTGAGGACCCAGACGGATTCGGTACTCGCCTTGACGAAGCCGGGACTGCTGTTGAGCGTCACTTCGCGCTCCAAATGGCCGGCCATGGAGTAGACGCCGACGCTGCTGCTCGCCGCGTAAGCGACCCATGCCTTCTCGCCGTGGAAGGCGATGCCGGTGGCCGGGTACGGCACGACGGAGCGGGTGGCCTGGCTCGCGAGGTCGAGGGCGACGACGGTATTGGCGGCAATCCAGAGTTCATCGCCCTCCGGACTGAGGGCCATGGCGCGGGGATTGGCACCGACCTCGATGGAGGTGGGAGTGCCGTCGTCCGAAGCGAGCCGCGTGACGGTGCCTGAGCCGGAGTTGGCCACCCAGACATAGCCTTGCCGGTCGACGAGCAGCTGCTTGGGAGCGATTCCCACGGGGGGCTCGAGGAGAAGCTGGCCGGAGGAGTCCATCTTGGTGACGTAGCTGGACATGATGCCGTCGCCGAAGTTGGCCATCCAAGCATTGCCTTGCGAGTCGAAGGCGATGCTCTCGGGATTCTCCCACTGGAGCGGGTAGCTGTCGACGAGGGTTCCCGGCGGGGGAGCAGTGGGTTCGGGGGTGGGCGTGGGAGTCGGAGCCGGGGTGGGAGTCGCAACGGGCTTGTCGCCCGTGCCGATGCCGCCGCCGAGGTCCGAGCCGTCGCCACCCCCGTTGTCCCCGGTTCCGCCGGGCTTGGTGGTGGGCTTGGTGGTCGGGCGCTTGCCGCCGATCAAGAAGTCGTCGTCCTCGGCGCATCCGACGGCGGTGATGACGAGGGCCATGCCCAGAGCCAGGGCTGCCAAGCCGCGTCGCTTCACCATGTCTTGAACCTCCGGGGAACGCCTCTCGAAAAACCAGTTACCGCTTGATCATACCCATGGCGATTCTCGTATAAACAAGGGTTTGAGCGGGTATAGAACGATCGAGCAAACGTTTGATCAGAGGGAGGCGAGACCGTGAACATCGCAGGGAGGCGCATGGCGCGACGCGCATCGGGCGGGATACTGGCCTTGGCGCTCTTGCTCGTGGGTTGCCCGGCGGCGATCGCCCCCCCGAGCGCTCCTGGTTTTCCGGCGATCGCCGGCTCGCTCGCCTTCGGCGCGGAAGGCTTCCAGACCCAGGCCACCATGGCCGAGATCGCCAACGCCGCGACCGTGAGCTTGATCGATCCCCAGAGCGGTCAGACGGTCGCCACGTCGATCACGGAGACCCAAGGCGGCAAATCCACCTTCCGCCTGACGTTCTCCAACTCGTTCCAGCCCGGCCCCTCACCCTACGTCCTCGAGGCGGTGAAGGGCCTGTCGGTGGGAGGCACCCCCAACCGCGCCGGAGCCTCCGCCGCGCGCATCCGTACGCTGATCCAGTGGACGGACGAGAGCTGGAAGAGCCTCTCGGCGAACGAGGTCACCGTCTCCCAGACGACGACCGCCCTCAGCATCATCGCGAGCCTGCGCTCCACGGAGGTCTCGCGCCCCGCCCTGATCGAATCGCTCACCATGGGGACCGCCGACGCCTCGATCTCCCCCGAGACCCCCGACACCTTCGCGCCCGGCACGAGCAACGTGACCAACGCCGAGTTCCACCAGGTCTACGGATTGGTCGCCAACGCGCTGAGCTTCGATCAAGACCCGGTCGGCTCCATCTACCGGGACGCCGACGGCAACTACCAGCGCCTGACGCCGGGTTCGAGCGTCCTTCGCGTCAGCCCGTCCCACGCGGCCATGGGCACTCCGGTGACGATCCATGGCCATAACTTCGCGACTCCGGCGAACGCCAACCTCGTGACCTTCGCCGGCGGAGTCACCGCCGTGCCGACGGCGGTCAGCTCCGATCGCACCACGCTGACGGTGACGGTCCCGGCCGGCGCCGGCTCGGGGCCTGTTTCCGTGCGGGCGGTCAGCGGCGGCTTGGACGTCGGCGGCAGCTACCTGCGCATCGCGAACGCCCCCCTGGCGGGCACCCGCTTCATCGGCCTCAACGTCGGCATTCAGGATACCCGCACCGCCACCAAGGACTTCGGGCCCTTCGCCCGGATCGTCGCCACCCAGCCCAACACGAAGGTGACGGTGCACATGCTTCTCGCGTCGGGAGGCGTCGACCACACGCAGACGCGCCAGCTCCTCTCGGCGGGCAGCGCCTGGGACATCAGCATGGTGGCCGACCGGATCAGCATGTTCCAGATCCTCAGCGACAAGCCCGTCCTGGCCTCCTACGACACCATGGACTACGATCCCGCGAACGTCGGCCATGCCAGCGACGACGAATGGAGCACCCAGACCGGCACGGACTACTACTTCCGGATCCCCGGCAGCTACGGAGATTTCCGGATCATCTCTCATGCGAGCAACAACCCGGTCACGGTGACCAGCTTGAACGCGCCGGCCCTGACGATTCCCACCCAGACCCTCCAGGAGGGCCAGGCCATCGGGCGCAGCGCGGCGCCCCCCAACACCTCGCGTAGCTTCTGGTTCCGGGTCCAGAGTCCCTATCCGACGACGGCCGTCTACGGGGTCTTCGCGGACAACGCCTCCACGCCGATCTTCTCGGCGGACATGAAGACCTTCTACGCCGCGTTCCCGACCACCGGCCTGACCGCCAACTACCAGCTCGTCGGTCATGAGGATGGCACGTCGGTGACGGTGACGGATCTGGTCTCGGGGAACTCCGACGTCTACATGCTCAACGCCGGGGAGCATGCCGCCAAGAGCGTGACCGCCACCGGCACGCAGCGGTACCGGGTGATCGCCGACAAGCCGCTCGGCTTCTACATCGGGGACAAGTCCTTCGGCTACGAGAACTCTGCCTTCGGCAGCGTGGACGTGCCCGCTTCGGTCGGCAAGCAGTACCGGATCGTCTCCCCGAGCCGAGAGGTAGTCAGCGTCTACGTGCTTTCCCTGGGCTCCAGCAACACGGTCAAACTCTCGGGCGGCCTCAACAAGACCCTCCAGCTCGGCGAGCTTCAATGGACGAACGCCGGCACGCTGGCGGGGAATACCGTCCTGACGATCGACGCGACGCAGCCCGTCGCGGTCTTTAGCGCGGACGCCCGCGAGGGCAGCTACCTCATGGAGCTCGGCTACACGCTGATCCCGTACTGATCGGCCCCGACGTCGACGGCCTCTCCCGCTTCTCGAGAAGCGGGAGAGGCCGTTTTCATGAGGCGGGCGCTCGTGCCCGCTGAGTCTTAGAACCCCTCCGTGCCGTAACCCAGGACGCGGATCACCTCGGGGACGTTGGTCATCCGGCGGATGACCTTGCGCTTGGCGTCGAAGATCATGGTACGGAAGCCGCCCTTGTGGGCCTCTTCGGCCATCTCCATGGTGGAGCCACCGCGGTTGACGATGGCTTGCAAGGGGCGGGTCATCATGAGGATCTCGTAGACGCCCAGCTGGCCCTTGTAGCCGGTCATGTTGCAGACGTCGCAGCCGCGGCCCCGGACGAGGGTGAGGGGCCTGTCGGGCGCGACGCCCAGGAAGGCGCGGTCCTCGGCATTTGCCTCGTACTCCTCGACGCAGGCCGCGCAGACCCGGCGGACCAACCGCTGGGCGATGACGCCCATGACGGTCGAGGAGACGACGTACGGGGGGATGCCCATCTCGACGATGCGACCGACGGTGGAGACGGCGTCGTTCGTGTGAAGGGTCGAAAGCACGAGGTGACCGGTCATGGCGGCGTGGGTCGCCGTCTCGAGGGTCTCGTGGTCGCGGATCTCACCGAGCATGATGACGTCGGGGTCCTGACGCAGAATGGTGCGCAGGGCGCTTGCGAAGGTGAACTCGATCTTGGAGTTGATGCCGACCTGGGCGATGCCCTCGACCGGGTACTCGACGGGATCCTCGATGGTGACGATGGAATCCGTCTCGCGATCGAACTTCTGCAGGGCGGCATAGAGGGTGGTGGTCTTACCGGAACCCGTGGGGCCGGTGACCAAGATGATGCCCGTGGGGCTGTGAAGCAGGCGATCGATCAGCTTGGAATGGTCCTCCTCGAAGCCCAGTTTGTCCATGCTGAGGGCGATCGACTTCTGGCGCAGCAACCGCAGGACCAGCTTCTCGCCCCAGTGGGTCGGGATCGAGGAGACGCGGAAGTCGACCTTCTCACCGTTGGGAAAGTTCGCACCGAAGCGGCCATCCTGGGGGCGGCGCTTCTCGGTGATGTTCATGTTGCCGAGGACCTTGAGGCGGGTGGCGACGGAGGCCTCGATGGCCTTGGGAACGTCCAGGTACTTGCTGAGAACGCCGTCAATCCGGAAGCGGATCTCCATGAAGGTTTCGCGAGGTTCGATGTGGATGTCGGAGACGCCGCGCTCGACGGACTCGGAGAGCATGGCGTTGACGAGTTCGATGATGGGCGCATCGGAGTTGCCGCTTGCCGAGATATCCTGGACCTGGCGCTGAGGCTGGCCGGTCTCGTGGGTTCCCGACTTGATGGCGCGCTCGATGGCGCTGGAGTTGCTGCGGTGACGCGAATCGTAGAAGGTCGTGAGCGCCCCTTCGAGATCCTCCTTGCGGAAGGCCAGGGGCACCATGAAGTGCCCGGTCAAAAGCGAGAGGTGATCGAGGAGCTTGGTGTCGTCCGCGCGGTTCACGGCGACGACCAGGCGCCGTCCCACTTTCACCAGCGGAATGACGAAGTGCTGGCGCGCGAAGGACTCGGGGACCATGGCCAGGATCGCCGCGTCGACCGAGAAGTCGGCAAGCGTCGATTTATTGGCCAGGACCTCCTGGAGGTTGAGGATCTCTTGAAGCTCCTTGGCGGCGACGTAGCCCTTGGCGACCAGGATTTCGCCGAGCTTCTTGCCCGTCTCCATCTGGATGGTGAGCGCCTCGGAGAGCTGGAACTCCGAGATGAAGCCGAGATTCTTGAGCCACTCGCCGACGCGTAAGCGCTTGATCGGGCCGTCCTGGGTCTTACGGCGCTCGATCTGGTTGGTTGGAATCAGGGCCTGCTCGTTGGTTTCCATGGACTCATTCTCCGATCGGCTGCGCGGGCATCACGGGGTTGGGAACGGCCGGGAAGGCCGGCATGCCCGGGACGGTGGGAGGGGTGGCCTCGAGCGGGTTATCGGGCGCCGGAGCGCTGCGCGGGCCAGGGTCGCGGCTCAAGCCCACCCGATGAATCGAGCCGGCGTGGCGGATCAGGACGTAGCCGTCGGCGATCGCCATCACCTCGGCCCCATTGGGCAGGACGGTCCCGGGGCGAACCCGCAGGCGCTGGCCGTCCGTGCTGACGATGGCTCCGGGCACGCCGTCGCCCAGGAGGACGCCGATCAGCGCGACTTCCAGGCGCGGCTTCGGCGGAGCGTTGAAGCCGATCGAGCCCGAGCCGGTCGGCGCGAGCGGCAAGAAGGGTTCCGAACGCCCCAGGGTCGTGTCCTTGCGGATGGGCAAGGTATAGGGCTTCACGGGGGCGGGCGACTGCGCGTAGGCAGGCGGCATCAGCCAGGCCATGGCCGAGGCCCAGAGGCCTCGGGGCATCCAGCTCACGGCGGGCGTATCCGTCGGCGCCGCCCGCTTCTCGGCCTCTTCGGCCTGAGCGAGTTGCTCGGGGGTCATCAGGTAGTTGAAGGCCAGATCAAGCTTGAGCGAGACCGTCGCGCGCTTTCCGTCGTTGTCCAGGTACTCGACCTCGTAGGCGCCCAACTCGAGGGTGGGCGGCAAGGTCGCGAGGGCGGCGTAGACCTTCAACAGGCTCTGGTAGGGCCCGCGGGCGCGCAGCGCGTAGCGGCGGCTCACCACCCCGGCCTGAGGGGCCTCGGCGATCAGGACCTGGGAGAAGCGGCTGGGCTGAGGCTCGAGGGCGTCGATCGCCACCCCGTTCTTCTCGAAGATCTCCGACAAGGCGATGAGCCCCAGGTTCGAGCGGTTGATCATCACGGTCTCGAAGCGCTCCTCCTTGCGGAGGTCGAAGAGACGCAGGCGATCGATCTCGGTGGAGAGCTTGGCCCATTCCTCCTGGCGCAGGGAGAGCAGGCGATCGCTCGAATCCCGATCGCGCATGGCCTGCTCGATCTGGGACTTGAGGCGGGTGAGCTTGGTATCGACCGAGCGCACGCCGAAGAAGTGCACGCCCGCCGGAACGGCGAGGGCCAGGGCGATGGCGCCGGCGATGAGGCCCTTTTCGAGGTTCGTCATGGCAAGGCCTCCGCGACGGCCTTCTGTCCCAGACCCGCGTGGATCTCGAAGACGTAGGCCGAGCCCGACTTCTCAATCTTGAGGGTCCGCACGTGACGGACGCGCTCCAGCTCGGCGATCTGGTCGGCGAAGTACAGGCAAGACGTCTGGCTGAGGGCCCCTCCCGAGAGGACGAAGCCCTCGCCCGAAGTGTAGGTGACCTTGGAGACCCAGGCGTCCGCGGGCATCCGCTCCCTCAGAGTTTCCAGGAACTGCCTGGCGAAGACGTTCTCTTCGTAGTGGGGAATCCAGGTGCCCAGCATGTTGGCCTCGGGAGGCTGGCTGGTCATGAGTTGCTGGTTCCCTTCCATCTGGACCTGGGTATCGGCGAGCTGGCGCATCATGCGCTTGGCTTCGGTCTCACGCTCGCCCTTCAGCCAGATCTGCCAGCCGGTCAAGGCGGCGCCGACCAGGACAGTGGCCGCCAGGGCAGCGATGATCCGCCGATCGAGGTCGATCTCGATCGGGGCCATGGTCCGGCCGGTGGATTTGCCCTTGGGCAAGAGGTTGAGGGAAGGAACCACGCCGGTACGGCCCCAGAGCGCGGCGCCCAGGGTGATGTACGAGATCTGGAGGGCATCCTCCTCGAGGTCGTCCTCCAGGTCGTCGTCGAGATCATCGTCGAGGCCCGGGGTATCCTCGTCCTCGTCGAGATCGGCCTCCTGGGGGGGCGCATGGGGGATGGTCGCGGTGATCGTGACGTCCTCGCCGCCGAAGGCGCCGTCGAGGGCATCCTCGACGCTGGAGCCCCAGGGATCCGGGGGCTCGGGCGCATTGCCGCCATCCCAGGGACCGGCGATGCTGATGCGGCCCTCGACCAGGTTCTGGGCATGCTCGGCGAGGATCCGGGCGTCCTCCACGCGATCGCAGGCGAGGACCATGTGCGGGTCGTCGAAGAAGTTCGTGTCGCTCGCGACCGAGTGCGCGACGTTGGGCAGGTAGCTCTGAGCGAGCATGGCCATGTCGTGGGAGATGCGCTCGGGAAGGATGATCTCGCGCATGACCCAGAGCCGCTTCTCCATCCAGAAGGAGATGACGAGGCGCTGGGACTGGACCATGATGCCCGTCCAGTGGTCCTCTTCGAGCGGATGATAGAACTCCATGCCGCGCTGGCCGGCCAGCTGGGCCAGATCGAACGCGACCATCGTGAGCCCCGCCGCCTTCAAGGCCTTGACGTAGGCGGCGACCGTCTCTTCGGGGACCACGCCGTAGGTGGTCTGGATGAAGTCATGCTCGAGTTCGTTGACGAAGTAATCGATCAACGGCTCTTCGTCACGGTAGATAGCAAACTGCTCGGCTTCGGAGAGAATCGCCTGGTCGAGGCTGTTGACCGGCATTTTGGGCAGGCGAATCTGGCGCAAGAGGGCCTTGCGCGAGTCGATGACCAGGACGACCCGGCGGTTGCGCAGCCCGGCTTCCTTCCAGAAGCGCTTCAGCTCCGCCCCGAGGGCGGCCGCGTCCAGGACGTTCCCGTCCTCGTCGACGAGATCCGGAGGGAGCTCGGCGAGGTACTGGGTTTCGATCTCGGGTTCAGCCGGCGTGCCGCCCACCATGGCGGCTTCGAGGCGATCCGAGGTGATGTAAAGCCCGACGAATGGCTTGACCTTCTTCACACGCTCTCCTGCTACCACTGACTGGGCGGATCGCCGGGGAAATCAGCGTCCGGAAGCTTGGGAACCAAAACGTACGGCGGGCCCGGCTGATAGAGCCAACCTCCGTACGGAGGGGTCACGGCCGCATAGGCCGCGATGGGGGATTCGGCGTTCGGATCCGTCAGCGGGTAGAAGGGATCCCGCCGCGGGCGGTTGCCGAGATCGTAGACCTTCTGGCCCGTTGGATCGAGGTTGTTCTGCATCTCGGCGAGCGTCGGGTAGCGGCCGATCCGATAGCGGGTCATCTCGACGCCCTGGCGCATGGTCTCGAGCATGAGCTTGCTCTGGGTGATCTTGGTCGAATGCATGTGCTGGCGGTAGGCGTAGATGCCTCCGGCCGTGAGCATGAGGCTGACCGAGACCGCCAGCGCGACTTCGAGTAGGGAGATTCCACGGCTTTGGTTCATGGCGACACCTTGTGGCTCGAGCCCATGAGGCCCATGAGGGGCATGTACAAGCTACCCAGAATGAAGAGAACTGTCCCAGCGACCATGACCGTGAGGATCGGCTCGATGGCCGTCGTCATGGCCTTGACGCCCTGATCGACCTCGGCGTCCATGTAGTTCGCGCCCTTGGTCAGCAGCTCGTCGATGGCGCCGGATTCCTCGCCGGCCACCAAGAGGTGGATGATGAAAGGCGGGAAGAGGCCCGAGGCCTGGAACAAGGTGGCGACCCGCACACCCTGCGCGACGCCGGTGCGAATCTCGGTGAGCTTGATGGCGACGTTCCGGTTCTGGACGCCCTGGCGCACCTGGTCGAGGGCCACCATGATGGGCACGCCGCAACGCAGGATCAAAGCGAGGTTGTGAAGCAGCCGCGCGATCATGACCTTGTACTTCAGCTTGCCGATCAGCGGAATCTTGTACTCGAAGAAATCCACCAAGACCGACCCGACGCGGGTGGAAACGAACCATTTGATCAAGGCGTAGCCCCCCCCGCCGAAGAGCGGAAGCGTCCACCACTTGCTGGTCATGAAGGCGCTCATCGCGAGCAGGGACTTGGTGGTCCAGGGCAAGGTCAGGTTGAACTCCGCGAAGAGGTCGAGGAAGCTCGGCACGATGAAGATCATCATCCCGATGACGATGAAAACGATCAGGACCACCAGAATCGTCGGGTACGAGAGGGCCGACTTGATCTTGGCCTGGATCTCGAGCTCCTTCTCGAAGTACTCGGCGAGGCGCTTCAGGGTTTCCTCGATGTTTCCCGAGAGCTCGCCGACGCTGACGAGATCGATGAAGATCGGAGGCAAGTAGCGGTCGAAGGCGCTGTAGGCCTCGCCCATGCCGACGCCTTCCATGATCTTGGTCTTGACCTCTTTGTTGATCAGCAGTAGCCGCGGATCGGTGATGCCTTCCTGGAGGATGTCCAGCGTCTGGTTGATCGACAGGCCCGCGTCCAGCATCGTCGCGAGCTGCTGGGTGTAGAAGGCGAGCTGCTTCATCGGCACGCGCTTGGTCATGAAGATGTCGCTGAGCTGCTGCATGAACGTGCGCCTGGGAGCCTTCGCCCGCGCCTCGTCTCCCAGCTTCATCATCGCCTGGGCGTCCTTGAGCTTGAAGTCATGCCAGATCTTCTTGGGCTCGATGACACCGACGGTGAGGCCCTGCTCCCGCAGCAGCTGGCGGGCCGTCCGCAGATCCGGAGCCATGATGTCGCCTTGGATCAAGTCACCGCCCACCGAGGGAATCGCCTCGAAGTAGTAGGTCTGCTTCTTGGCTTCCTTCTGGTTCTGACGCAAGGCCTCGCGCTCGGACTTGTCGCTGGCGAGCTGGCTCTTGAGCTCGGCGAACCAATCGCGGCGCGGCTTCTTGGCGACCCTGATCTCGAGGGGGTAGAGGCCCTGGCTGCGCAGCATGGCACGAACCTCCCGCGGGCTGTCGGCTTCGACCGACTCCCGGCGCAGTTCGTTTCCCGAGTGGATGATGCACTCGTAGAGCATGGTCAAGGCAGGCCTCTTCTTTGAAAGTGCCGGTACCGCATGCGAAGGCACCAAGCAACAAAGTACCCGGTGCCCGGGAGAGGTAAACCGATCAATGCGGGAAGGGCACTGGATTTCCGAGGGGATTATGCCTGATCTCCGCTGTGCTGTCTGAGAGATCGGTCACCAACGCCGATCGGTAGCGGATCGTTAGAGCGTGACGCCAGGTTGGTATACATCTAGCAGCAAGACGATTGCCCGCGGGGGCGCTGGAGGGTCGAGTTGAAGGGTTTTAACGGGCAGGATCGCGAGCGGAAGCGTGGAGAGCGAGGCTACTCCCTGATGGAGGTGGGCCTGGCCCTTTCGATCGGCATCCTTCTGATGGGGGCCTCCGTCTATGGCTACCGCTCCCTGCGCGAGCAAAGCGGCGACGCCAACATGCGCCAGAAGGTCCAAGATCTCCAGGCCCTGGTCGAGGAGCTTTACTCCGCGCGCTTCGCCTACCCGACTCCGGATACCCTCCGTGACGTCTGGAAGTCGCGCCGGCCCGACGACTTCCGCAGCAGCCCCTGGGGCGGCCCCGCGCTCGGGCTCACCGAAAACGACAGGGGCATCCTGAGTTACGACCTGCAGCAAGGGAACACGACCTACCAAAAAGAGCAATCGTCTGCCGCCGCCGGCGCCCTCCACTACGTCACGATCGACAACGCAGGCCAGCCCGGCACCGTCGATCTCTGGGACATGACCCGTGGCGGAACCGTCTCGGTCCGCGCCTACGCCGTCGCCGGGGACAAGATCGTCAACGGCTCGGGACGCCTGTTCTTTCACGTCCAGGGAGGGCGCTAATGAAGACTTCCGCCACTCGCTCCGCGCAATCGGGCTTCACCCTCACCGAGGTCATGCTCGTCCTGGTCGTGGGCGCCATCCTCCTCGGCTCGTCGCTGGCGCTTTACAACCAGATGCGCAACAGCTCCGGGCATACGAACGCCTGGCAGCGCGTGCTCGCGCTGCAGACCACGGTCGAGGACATCGCCGTGGCCAAGAACGGCAACTACCCCACCATCGACGAGCTGCGGACGGTCTGGAAGGCTCGCCGTCCGGCCGACTACGCCACCAGCCCCTGGGGCGGCCCCGCGCTGGGAGGAGGCTCCGCCTCGGAGAGCAAGGACGGCATCAAGGGCGGCACGCGTGAAGCCGATGACCACAGCGACGACAGGACGAACGTCGGCGACTCGGGCATCCTCTACTACTACCACCTCGCCCCCAACGAGATCGACGGCTTCCTGACCTTCGCCGATCTCGCCAAGGGCGGCGACAAGACGCAGACCCGCTTCTACATGGTCAGCATCGCGGATTCCAACGGCGATCGCTACTACTACGTCACCGGCGCCCAGCCCAAGACCGGCGGCCAGGTGGAAGGCGAAGTCGGCGACTAGCCCGCGACCGGTTTGAATCCCGCGCCGTCCGGGTACGGGAGGCGTGCAGTGCTCACAGCCATGCGTCCTACCCACCTGCTACGATCCCGACGACGGCATGACTTCTCGGAAATCGCCCATGAGGGAACCCGCGTGAGAAAGTGGACCAAACGCATTGCCCTGCTGCTCGCCCTCTGGGCGCCGGCCATGACCCTGGCGCCCGCTTCGGCGCAAGGGCTTTCGCTAAACAATAAGATCTCGGTACCGGGAGGCGACTCCAAGGTCACCATCCGCCTGCGCGACACCTCCCTGCGCGACGCGCTGCAGCTGATCGCCGAGCAGAAGCGCCTCAACCTCACGATCGACGACTCCGTCGCAGCCGAGTCGACCGCACCCTTGAACCTCGACTTCTTCAACACCCCCCTCAACGAGGTCCTCGAAACGGTCATCAGCTCCAATGGGCTCGAGCTACAGAGCATCGGCTCGACCTACGTCGTCTACCGCAGCGGCCGCTACGGCAAGCCCGTGATCCGCTTCATCCCCCTCGCCTACGCCAACGCTGCGACCACCGCCCAGATGATCACCCAGGTGCTCGGCGAAACCGCGGGCAGCGCGGGCTCGAGTTCCGGCACCGCATCGGGCTCGGGGTCGAGCACGTCCACGAGGCAGCCCTACCGGACCCAGGTCCGCCCCGACACCAACAGCAATGCGCTGATCGTCTCGGGTCAGGCCTCGAGCGTCCAGGTCGTCGAACAGCTCGTCAAGCGCATGGACGTCCTCTTGCCCAACCGGGTCTTCACCCTCTCGCATGTCCCCGTCACCGAGGCCATGGACGTCCTCAAGGCGAGCTTCCACACCCCGGCCGGCACCGGAGCGGGCGCCGCGGGAGGCGCGGCTGCGGGCAGCGGCCCCAGCGTCAAGAGCACCTTCCGCGACTTCGCCAACACGGCGCCGGGCAAGCTCCCTGAGACCAAGACCGAGACCATCGCCATCGGCGAGCAGACCCCACGCTTCATCCCGCTCGGCAGCCGCAACGCCCTCATGGCCGTCGGCTCCCAGGCCGAGCTCGCCCTCGCGGAGCAGATCATCCAGGCGCTGGATCGCAAGCCTCCCCAGGTGCTGATCCGCACCCAGATCGTCCAGGTCGAACAAGGCGCCCTCCAGCGCCTCGGCCTCAGCTACGGCCTGGGCTCCAAGCAGTTCTCCGGGGACTTCGACTCCAACACCGCCGCTACCAACGGCCGCTTCACCTTCGAGAGCGCGACCAACCAGGCCGCCAACCTGCGCATCGCGCTCGACGCCCTGATCTCCCAGGACAAGGCCAAGGTTCTCGCGAGCCCCTCGGTCCTGGCCATGCACAACCGCTCCTCGGTCATCAAGATCACCGACGACATCATCAGCAAGACCACGACGACCATCACCCAGAACGCCAACCAGACCCTCACGACCCAGACGGTCGAGCTCGGCGAGGTCGGCATCACCCTCGAGCTGACCCCGCGGATCGACCCCCAGGGCAGCATCACGATGAACGTCCACCCGGTCATCTCGATCGTCCGCCGGGAAGAGCGAGCCTCCAACCAGGACATCCTCGCCACCCTCAAGAGCACCCGGGAATTCCAGACCCAGGAGATCCGCGTCCTCGACGGCGAGACCATCGTCATCGGCGGCCTGATCCAGGACACGAACACCGAGAACATCGAGAAGATCCCTCTGCTGGGAGACATCCCCTTCCTCGGAAAGCTCTTCCAGCGCAAGGTGGTCAACCAGAACCGCACGGAAGTCCAGATCCTCATCACTCCGGAGATCGTCAATGATGCGGCCGCTTAAGCTTCTCGCCCTCCTCCTCGCCATGCTGCTCGTAACCACGGGCTGCACGGCGTCCTACTGGACCTCGCTGCTCAAGACCTCCCAGGTCGAGTCCGCAGTGGCCACCCGGGGCAAGGTCGTCTGGCGGGAAGTCACCCTCCCGGACGACAGCGTCACCTACCAGCCGACCAAGACCGCGCCCAGCGTCAACTTCTCGCTGATTCCCGGCTCGTCGCCCGTGGACATCACGGCCATGGAGGTCGCCTACTTCTCGCCGGCCAGCGGCGAGCAGATCGAGGCCCTCTACGCCTTCATCCCGTTCGTGCTGCGGATCGCGCCCGAAACCATCACCACGGTCTCGCTCAGCCAGATCATCACCAACGACTTCATCGAACTGACCTCCCCCGATCGGGGTAGCGATCGCATCACGGACATCGACATCGAAGCCGTCATCACGTTCGCCGCCCGCGATCAGTTCCGCAACTCCGCAAGCTTCCAGATCACGGTCCCCATCTCGATCGAACTCGAATAAGCCATGGCCCTTTTCGCGATCGCGCGCGTCACCTTCCAAGAAGCCCTCCGCGACAAGCTCTTGCACGTCGCCGCCGTCTTCGGCGCCCTGATGATCGGCTTCACCCTTCTCTTGGGCGGCCTTTCCGCCGGCGAGGATCTCAAGATCATCCAGGACTTCGGCCTCGGGTCGATCAACGCCCTCATGGTCCTCCTGGCCGTCTTCCTCGGCTCCCGCCTGCTCTCGCGGGATCTCGAGCAGCGCATCGTCTACACGCTTCTCAGCAAGCCGATCAGCCGGGGGCAATTCCTCGCCGGAAAGTTCCTGGGCTGCTCCTTGGCCCTCTGGGCCTTGCTCGGCCTGCTGAGCCTGCTCTTCTTCGGCCTCCTGGCGGTCGTGACCCAACGCTTCGAGCCGATCTTCCTCGGTCCGCTGGCCCTCTTCGGGCTCGAGGCCATGGTCATGCTGAGCTTGACGCTCATGTTCACCACCATGACCTCCCCGATGCTCAGCCTGCTCTACAGCCTCGGCTTCTACGTCGTCGGCCATGCCTCGGAGATCATCAAGCAGTTCGGCGAGAAGGCCGACGCCGTGGGCAAGGCCCTCTCGGTCGTCATCTACTACGCCATGCCCAACCTAGAGACGTTCAACCTCAAGAACCAGGTCGTCTACGGCGAGACCTTCGCCCTCGGCCAGTGGATCTGGGCCTGCTCCTACGGACTCAGCCTGGTCACCGTCCTCATGCTCCTCGCGATCCTCGCGTTCAGGAGCAAGGAGCTCCAGTGAGACTCCTCCCGACGGCCTTGGCCCTGCTCGTTGCGGGCAGCTGCACCCTCGGCTCGCTTCTGCGCTGGGAGTCGGAGGCCGCCTCGCGTCCTCCCGGGCTCCTCTCCGTCCCGCCACAGACCGCGCTTCAACTCGGCGCGACGGGCTTCCGGAACATGCTCGCCGATGCGCTCTATCTGCGCTTCGTCGCCTACTGGGGCCACCAGCTCACCCATGGCCGCAACTTTCACAACCTCTATCCGCTCCTGAGCGCGATCGTCGAGCTGGATCCCCGCTTCCTCTCGGCCTACCAGATGGGAGCGCTCGCGCTGGGGGACGCCGGAGAACCCCTGAAAGCCGTGGAGCTACTAGAGAAGGGCGCGGCCCACCAACCTGAGAACTGGTTTTTTCCGTACCAGACGGGGATGACGCTCTTCTTCTTCCACGATGACTACTTGCTCGCGGCAAAGTACTTCGAGCGCGCCGCCGAGCTTCCGGGCGCGCCGCCCGAGGCCGGCTACTTCGCCGCCCGGATGTACGAGAAGGGAGAGCGCGTCGAGCTCTCCATCGCCACATGGAAGGCCATCTACCTCGGAACCGACAATCCGAGCGTCAAGGAGATCGCCAAACGCGCCCTGGCCAACCATGGCATCGACGTTCCGGAATAAACTTCCCGCTCACCAAGAATTCACGAGCGTTTGGTGTTTAAGCACACAACCAAGGGGTATATGGGATTCAGTCCCAATTAGAGGAGAGGAAGAATGTCTGCAAATCGGCTCAAGCACTCGCAATCCGGCTTCACGTTGATCGAGGTCACGCTGGCGATTGTCATCGGAGTAGTGGTCATCGCCGGGGCGACGGTCCTTTACAACCAGGCGAAAAACGGCGCCGCCAACTCGGCCGCCCAGAGCAAGGTCGGAGCGGCCGCCTCGGTCATCGAGGAGTTCGCCGCCAAGAACTTCGGCAAGTACCCGGATGCCACGCAGTTCACGAACGCTTGGGTTCGTGCCCGTCCGGATGACCACGCCAACAGCCCCTGGGGCGGTCCTAGCGGTGACACGGACGGCGTCATCACCGGCACCGCGCTCGGCGACCAAAACACGGCCATCGCGGCTGCTGACGGAAACATTGGCGCCATCGAGTACCGTGTCGCCACCACCCGCACTGCCTACTCGGTCTTCGACATGCAGACCGAATCGACCAAGTCGGTTCGCAACTACGGCGTCTGGATCTACAACGGCAAGGGCGAAGGCCCCAACTTCGTCATGGGCGGCAAGTAAGCTACCGCTCAGGCAAAATCGAGGGCCCGCGTCCGATGGACGCGGGCCCTTTCACTTGGGGAAGTTCAACGAGGCGGTCGGTGGATTCCGGGTCAAGCCCGGAATGACGGCGCTTAAGCGGGGCGGCCCTTCGCGAGCAACTGGACGACGCGGTGCACCCGCGAGGCGAGCGTCCCCACCTCCTCGCGCAGCGAGGCATTCTCCCGCTGGGCTTGCTGGAGGGCGCCATGAACGTCCTGGCGGAGCTTGCCGCTGGATGCATGAAGCTCCTGGAGGGCCTTGGTCAAGACCTCGATCCGCTCGACGGCCTGGCGATCGCCCTGCACGCTCTGGTTGCGGTACCCTTCGAGCTCGCTCGTCAGCATGCCCAGCTTGCTCTCGCTCGCTTCGGCGAAATGGACCTGCTGGGCCCGCAAGGCCGAAACCTCCTGATCGAGCGCCGCAAGGAGCTGGTCTTCCTGAGCGAAGCGCTGACGCAACCCCTCCGAGAGCTCGTCGAGCCGGGCCTGAAGCGCCCCTGCCCGCGAAACGGCTTCCTGCTGCTGGCGAACTGCCTGCTCCAAGCTCTCCAGGCGACGGGCATCCACGTCCAGGCGCTGCTTGAGGGCTTCCGTGAAATCCTGGATCACGCCCTCCTGCTTCGCCTCGAGCTCCCGCTCCAGCTCCCGGAAGGCGTCCCGAAGGGCGTCCATGCGCCGCTCGAAGGTCTCCGGGGCAGCAGCCGCCGTGAGTGTCCGGACCTGCTCCTGCGTGCGCGTCAGCTCGGCGAGCAAATAAGCGACCTGGGCCTGCAACGCCTCGCGCCAGACACCCGAGGTCGCGCCTTCGGGGGCGGCCGCAGGCGGCGGAGGGGAAGGAGGTGCGGCTAGCGCGTTCTGCTCGTCCACGAGGGCTTCCAGGACCGCGAGCCCGCCTGAGGCGCCCGCGCCGCCCATGGCCCCGAAGGGAGCCGGCGCCTGGGGGAAGGTCTTGCGGAACTGGAGCCGCGCTCGCCGGCTCAAGGCCTCGCGCCACTTGGGATCCCGCAGCCACTGGCGCGTGAAGGCCAAACCGAGCAGCAAGAGCGCCAGCCCGCCACCTGCCAAGAGAATGCCCTTGCCAATTCCCTCCAGGGACGCGCCGGGAGCGCGCTTCACCAGGTAAAGCGGCTCGGGAAGGAGGCGGGCATCGACCTGGGGCAGCGAGAGGCCCTGATAGGCCTCGGAGAGCGGAACGCGGACCAGCACGGCCCAGCCGGTGGACGGCACGCGAGCGACGGAGAGCAAGGAGGTCTTGGAGACCATGGTGGTGGAGGACTCCGACGAAACGCTCTTCAGGAGCTCGCGATCCTCCGAATCGAGGCCCTTGCGGCCAATCGGATTGCCGTCGGCATCCAGGAGCAAAATGGAGGAGCCTCCCCCGAGCGGGAGCTCGGAGAGCGGATCGACGAAGGCGGCCATGGGCATCTCGGCCGTCGTGTAGCGATCGGTGCCCGCGGGAAGCGCCATGACCAGGGAGGAGCCCTTGGCGAAGACACCCGGCTTGCGGGCGGTGGTGGTGGCGAGTTCCGAGGCCGTGAGCAGGGGGCGCGAGTCGGGAATCCGCGTGAGGCGATCGCCGTTCACGAGGTAGGTCACAATCGGCCACTGCGTGCGCGTGGTCTCGATCGCCACGGGCTCGCGCGCCAACTCGCCGGGATCCTGGCGCGAGACGTCGCCGAGTCGCAACGCAGTCTGCCGGAAGGAGGCGTCGACCCTCAGGGCGAGCTGGGAGGCGAGCTTGCTGGCCTGCTTGTAGGAACGATCGAAGGCCGCGCCGTCTTCGGCCGCCCAGGCGGGACGGATGGCGAGAAGCAGGGAGCGCGGGGCGATCTCGGGGCGGGAAAGCACCACGAGGGCTTGATCAGGCAAGAGCGCAGGGGCCATCGTGAGCATGACGCCCATGACCGCCAAAACCAGAGGTTTACGCCATGTTCGACGCTTCGTCACGGCCCGTCCTTCCCGCTTCTCCGACCCCACCATCATGACGCCTCGCACGTGGCGTGTCAGGTACATCGGTCACGACGGATCATGTACCCGCAAATGCGGGCGGTCATTCGATCTCGGGGAGATGGCCTAGCGGCTCATCAGGACATCGTAGGCATTTTGAATGGCGGTGAACCGGCGAACATCCCCCCCCACGTCGGGGTGGTGCTGCTTGCTGGCGTTGCGGAACGCCCGACGGATCTCGGCCTTGTCGGCGTCGACGGTCACTCCGAGGATCTCGGCGGCCTGACGGAGATCGTTGACGAGCTGCGCATGATCGATTTCCGGCTCCGCAGAGCTCCGGCTCTCATCCTTCTGGTAACGGTTCCAGGATGCGTCCCGTTCCTGCAGGTAGGCTTCGACCCTGGCGAACCAGGCCTCGCGATCCGCGGGCGTCATCCCGAGCCAAGCCTCGATATCCCGGACGGACATCAGCTGGGCCTGCTTGCGATCCTCGGTGGTCAACCAGAGGCCGGACTCCTCGCGCAGGCGCTTGAGCCGGATCCGGTCCTCGCTCGGAACCTGCTTGCGGAGTTCCTTGAGTTGTTCGGTATATCGGTTGGACGGCTCCGTCTTCTTCTGGAACCAGCCCCCGAAACTTGCCATGTCCGTTACCTCTAAAAGCCGTCTAGTCGTCGCGGCTCAAGCCCAACAAGCGAGCAAGCGACATTTTCATTAAACCCAGGCTTCCCGCTTTCCAAAACGTGTCAACGATTGCCGGGTTTTGGCAGCAAACGAAAGTCATCCGTCAGGGCCGGGTTCTTCCGGGCGGGAGCCGGCGGAGCGGCCTTGAAGGCGTCGAGCGTGGAAAGGCGCCTGGCGACGCTCTCCCACTGGGCCTGGGTCAAGGGTTCCTGCGCGCGAAAGGTCTGGTCGGGGAAGCCGATCACGAATCCCTGCTGGAGCAACGGCCCCAGGCGGATGCGCTCGCCGGGGCTCAGGTCCGTGAACTCCGGCGTCGCGTTCGCCGCCGGCGCCAGCTTGAGGGCCTCCGGATGGGTCCGATGGAGCAATTCCCCGAGGATCAGGCCCGCCTCCCAGCGACTCAAAGGCAACGAGGCGTTGAAGCGTCCGCTCGACAGCGCGGGCAGGCTGTTGAAGAGATGGAACTGGCTCGCCAGCTCGACGGCCCAGTCCCGTTCGCGCCCTTCGAGGTCCGCGAAGACGATCAGGGAGGGCGTGCCCGTGCGGGCGATCGCCCCCTGGCTTTCCATGCGCTTCACCACGGGGTAGAGGACCTGCAGGAAGTCCCGGCGGGTCATCGGGCGATCGCCCGGGTCGAACTCGAATGCCGAGGCCGGAGGCGTCCCCCCGAGAAGCGTGCCCATCGCCATGATGCCTGCCAGTGGCAACGTCCAAGCCCTCAATGCCCCCTCCTTCTCGCGCGTGCTGTGTCGTCTGCGCCTCTCTGGTCCCGCACCCATCCGAATCATGGGCGGGGCGCTCGTTAAATGGTTTATACCCAGGCAAAAGCGCTTGGCTCACAGGCTTTCGGCCCCGCCGGCGATCATGCGGCCGATGAAGATACCGTTAGGAAAGCGCGAGATGCGGGTACGACGAGCTTAGGCAAGCATTGGTCGAGCGGGAGTAAGAGCATGCACGAGCAGGATCCTCAACCCACGAACTCATCCAAGAAGACGACCGTCTACCATTACCGAGTTCTACAAGAGAAGTACCGGGACTACACGCCCCCCGAAGGCCACCCGGATTACGAAGAGTATTGCGCCTATCTCGCCTTGGCGATGGTCGAGGCACGACGCGCCAGCAAGCCGGGCGGCGGCATCACCTTCAGCTAGGGCGCTTAGCGCCGCGCTGGTAACCTCAAACGACGAGGCCGGGCAATGCCCGGCCTCGCGTCATTTTCCCCAGAACTTCCACCACGGCTTGCGGGCCGCGGACCTCGCCGGCGCCGCTTTCGCCGTGGCGCTCCGCCGCGAGGCCTGAGCGGAGGCCTTCTTCTCGCCGGCGCTCGCGCCGGAAGCCGCGCCCTGCGGAGCCTTGGCCTTCTCCTGCTCGAGCTGGAAGAGCGCCTCGTCCCAGCCGTACTCATGCAGGCGGAGCTCATCGGTGCTCGACGAGGCGATGCCCAGGCGCGTGTAGGTTTCCTCGGTGACCGGGAGGATCTGAGCCATGGTCATGGCCTCGAGCACCCGCCCGACGGCCGCCTCGGCGGTGAGCATGCCATGCTTGGGAAGCCAGGTGGCGGAGCCGATCACGATGCGGCGACGATAGGCCGCCCCCGTGGCGCCGAGGGTCGAGTAGGCCTCCTGCCGGAGCATCTCGATGATCCGCGCCAGGGGCACCAGGTAGTTCTGGCGATCCGCGTTGTAGAGCACCAGGAAGAGCACCGAGCCCACCCGGAAGAGCGCGTCGGTGACCCGCCGCCTCTCGGTCGCCTCGGAGCGCACCGAACGCAGAATCAAGCGCTCGGCATGGGCGGTCATCTTGGCGAGCCGCTCCGGTGGGATCTTGCCGTCCAAGCCCTGATCCACGATGGAGAAGCCCACGATGGTCAGGGGCGAAAGCCAGTGCGCGGCAGACTCCAATCGCTCCGAGACACCGCTCAGGAGTTCGGGGCTTCCCTCGGAAGCAAGCAAAATATCAGGATTGAGCTGCATGGCAGGTGGTTCCTCTCTGGACGGTTTTATACCCGCCTCCCCTTCCAGGATAGCGGCAAAGCCGGGATCTGTCGCGCGAACGCCGATGTCGCTTGCCCCTGCGCCGAAAGAGGCCTTCTCAGGGCATAAAAAGCACTCGAACAAGGGTATGGAAGACCTTGGTCCGAGAAGGAGACGATTTGCCGCCATGACCCGTTCCGATCCGCGCTCCCCGCATGCCTCCCCGGGCCTGATCGGCCGCTTCGCCGAGCGCGAGGCCCTGGACAAGGGCCTTTCCGATCTGCTCGCGGGTCGCTCGGCCCTCGTGATCCTCGAGGCGGAAGCGGGCCTCGGGAAGTCCCGGCTCCTCGCCGGCTTGCGCGACGGTGCGGAGGCCCTCGGCATCTCGCCGCTTCAAGGGGCAGGCGATCTTCTCGCCCGCTCCACTCCCTATCACGCCTGGCGCCCGGTCTTCGCGCGGATCTTCCGGCTCGAAACCGCCCGGCACTCCATGCCCGCCCGGCGCGCTGCCGTCGCCGCCGCGCTTCCCCTCCTGATCGACGACTCCGACTCTGTGGCCGACCTGCTTCCCCTTCTCAACCCGGTCCTTGGCTTGGACTTTCCCGAAAGCCCCATCACCGAGCGCATGACGGGGCTTTCGCGGGCGGATCATACTCAGGAGCTTCTCGTTCGCGTGCTTAGCGCTCATGCCGCGCGCCACCCGATGCTGCTCCTCATGGAAGACGCCCACTGGCTCGATTCAGCCTCCGCCCTCCTCCTCAAACTCGCCGTCCAGCACGTCAGCCCCCTCTACGCGTTGCTGGCGCTCCGCCCCCTCGACGCGCAGTCCCCGGCGGACCTCCGGCTCCTGCTGGAAAGCCCCCTTGGCCTGCATATGACGTTGGAGAACCTCCTTCCGGAAGAAGCCACGGAACTGGCCTGCCGGGCCCTGGGAGTGAACGACCTGCCGCCGGAGGTCGCGGAGTTCATCACGGAGCGTGCCGAGGGGCATCCCTTCCTCAGCATCGAGCTCGCCTCCTCCTTGCGCGACGCGGGCCTCCTCGCGATCGACGAGGACGGATGCCGCCTCGCTCCCGGCGCCTCGGACCTGCGCGCGCTGAACCTTCCCAGCACGATCGACGGGGCCATCATCCGCCACTTCGAGCGCATGACCCCGGCCCAGCAACTCGCCCTAAAGGTGGCGAGCGTCATCGGCAGGGCCCATGCCGCTCGATCGCTCGGAGCCGCCTTCTCCTCCGAGGAGCCTCCGACGCTGGCGGAGAGCCTTCCCCCGCTGGAGCACCTCGAGCTCCTGGCCTCCGAGACGCCGGAGCGGGCCTATGTCCTCGAGCAGAGCCTCAAGCAGGAGACGGTCTACCGGCAGCTTCGCCTCTCGCAGCGCCAAGAGCTGCACCGGGCGATCGCCGAATGGCACGAACGCATCTACTTCCAGGATCTCAGCCCCTACTACCCGCTTCTGGCCCATCACTGGCTGCGCGCCAACGAGCGCGAGCGCGCCCTGGAGTACCTCGAAAGAGCCGGAGACCAAGCCCTCCAGGAAGGAGCCTTCCAGGAAGCTCTCCGCTTCTTCGAGGACGCGATCGCCATCGGACGAGACGTTCCGCCGACCCGCCGCGCACGCTGGGAGCGGCAACTGGGACGGGCGCTCCTCGGATTGAACCAGGTGCTCGAAAGCCGCAGCCACTTCCACCGCGCGCTCGACCTGCTGGGGAGGCCGGTGCCCAGCCACATGCCCACGCTGCTTGCGGGCATCGCCGCAGAACTGCTCAAGCAGGTTCTCCATCGGCTGCGCCCCGGAGATACGGCCTCCCCGGGCCTCACCCCCGCCGAGCGCGACGCCCTCCTCGAGCCCGTCCGCGTTTACGAACACCTGGTCGAGCTTTACCTCTTCACCCACGAGCAGCTCCCGATGGCCTACGCCGCCCTCCGCTCGCTCAACCTTGCCGAGCGCGCTCCCGCCTCGCCGCAGCTGGCCTGGGCCTACGCGCATGTGAGCATGCTCGCAGGAGCCCTGAAGGCCGCGGCCTGGGCGGAGGCCTTCGAGCAAAAGGCGCGCGCGGTTCCCCTCGGCGAGGGGGATCTCGCAACCCGAGCGGGCCTACTGATCAGACTCACGGCCTATCGCCTGGCGAGCGGGCAATGGCAGCGGCTCGAGGAAATCGCCAACGAGGCCCTGACGGTCGCCAAGGCGCTCGGCGACCGGCGCAAGATCGCCGAGACCCTCGCCATCCTCGGCAACGGCCTCTGCTACCGGGGAGCGATCGCGCGAGGTGGCGGCATGTTCGCCGAGATCCTGCGCATGGCCTCCCAGGACGGGGAGCCTCAGTTCATTTGCTGGGGCTCGAGCGGCCTCGCCACCATGCGCTTCCGGCAAGGAGACCTGGACGGGGCCATGCAGCTCCTCGAAGACGCGCGTCCCGCCTTCGAGGCCAGCGGGGACGGCCTTTTGCGCATCGTCTACCTGGGGCAACTGGCCTCGGGGCACCTGCGCCGGGGAGAATGGGCCAAGGCCTGGAAGTACGCCCTGAGCGCCTACGGCATGGCGGCCTCCAGCCCCATCACCTGGCAGCTCGAAGCCTACTTCGGGATCATGGAGGTCTGCGTCACCTTCCTGGAAGCCGAGGCAAAGGCCCTTCCCGTGCCGCGCCGCAACGTCGAGCGGCTCGCCCGCAAGGCCAGCCGGCTGATGCTCATGGCGGGCCGCATGTTCCCGGCCGCCCGCGCGCAGGCGTACTACTGGCAAGGGCTCTACCTCTGGCAGCAGGGCAGGACCTCAAAAGCCATGACGGCCCTTCAGAAGAGCCTGAGGCATGCCCAGGAGCGCGAGATGCCGTACGAGGAGGCCGTGGCGCGTCAGGCGCTGGCCCAACGGCTTCCGAACGGGGATCCGGCGCGCGAAGCGCACGTCGAGGCGGCCTCGGCGATCGCCACCCGGATCGGAGCGTCGCTGCATCCCCCGGCTCGGCCTGACAAGCACCTGGAACTCGGCTAAAATCAAGGGGTCGGGTTTTGTCAGAACGGAGATGCCATGTCTCAGCACGCGCGCTTGCGATACCACCTCGCCATGCCCCAGCCCCACTGCCACCTCTTCGAGGTGGGCCTCGCCGTCTCCGGCGCCAACGGCCCCACGCTCGACCTCAAGCTCCCCAGCTGGGCTCCGGGCGCGTACAAGCTCGTCGACAACGCCCGCAACCTCCGCGCGCTGGTCGCGACGGGGCCTGACGGAGCGCTCCCGGTCGAGCGCATCGACCTCCACACCTGGCGCGTGCACCACGGCGGGGCGGACTTCCACGTCACCTACCAGGTCTTCGGCGACAAGCCGCAGATTCACCAGGCCCAGTTGACCGCGACGCATGCGATGGTCAACGGAGCGGCGATCTTCGTCTACCCCGCCGGCGGCCAGGACTGGCCCTGCGAGCTCGCGGTCGAGCTTCCCGAGGGCTGGGAGATCTCGGTCGCCCTCGAAGAGACGGCGCCCCTGACCTACGTCGCCCCCAACTACGACGCGCTGATCGACGCCCCGATCCAGGCAGGCTCGTTCGAGCGGGCCAGCTTCGAGGCCCTGGGCGTCACCCACGAGATCACCTGGCAGGCGCCGTACCCGATGGATCGCGACCGGGTCGTCGATGGCCTGAAGCGCCTCGTCGAGGCCGAGGCCGCCTTCTGGTCCGGCCCTTCGGCCGAGCCGAAGCTTCCCTACGGACGCTACATCTTCCAGTACCAGCACGGGCCCGAGAACTTCCTCAACGGCCTGGAGCACCGGGACTCGATGATGATCGTCGGCCCCATGGACCTCCAGGGCAACGCGCATGGCTTCTTCGCGCTGACCGCCCACGAGGTCTTCCACGCCTGGAACGTGAAGCGCCTGCGCCCCGTGGGCCTGGGGCCCTTCGACTACCAGAAGCCCGCTCATACGACCGCCCTCTGGGTGGTCGAGGGCCTGACGGAGTACTACACCGAGCTCATGGTCCTTCGCGCCGGCCTCCAGAGCCGCTCGGAGTACCTGCGCGGAGTGGCCGGCAGCCTCCAGATGCTCGCGCAATCGCCGGGCCGTCTCATCACCAGCCTCGCGGATTCCAGCGTCATCACCTGGAACTTCGGCGACGATCGCTGGAACGGGGCCATCAACTACTACCTGAAGGGCTCGCTGGTGGGCCTCGCGCTGGACCTGACCATCCGGCACCTCACCGAGAACGAGAAGTCCCTGGACGACGTGATGCGGACGCTTTGGGAGCGCTTCGGCGAGACCGACGTGCCGTACCAGCCGTCGGACGTCGAGGCGATCGCCTCCGAGGTCGCGGGCGCGGATCTCTCGCAGTTCTTCGACCTGCACCTGCGCACGCCCAGCGAGACCGACCTCGCGCCTTACTTGGAACATGCGGGCCTGGGGCTGGCCGTCGCGAGCCGCACGGCGAGCCTCCAGGCGCGCCTGACGAACCGGGACGGCGGCCTTCACGTCGAGGACGTGCGGGCAGGGGGCGCCGCGCAGAACGCGGGCCTCATGGCGGGGGATCAGATCGTGGCCATCGGTGGGAACCGGGCCCACGAGGGGCTGCTGCCCCAGATTGCCTCCCAGTGGATGCCCGATGAGCTGGTGCCCGTGCACTTCTTCCGGGGCGATCGCCTCTGCGAAACCATCCTTCGCCTCGGAGCCGATGAGCGCTACGTCATCGAGCCGCTTCCCGCAACGACCGCCCTGCAATCCGAGATCCAGGCCTCCTGGCTGGCCTCGGGACGCATGGCCGGCCAACGGGCCAAAGCGACCGTCTAATCCCAAAAGACAGGGCCCCCGCTTGCGCGGGGGCCCTGTCTTTTGGCTGAAATGCAATGGGCGCTAGATGTTGTAGACGCCGAGCACCTTGTCCTCGGCTTCGGATTCGATATGGGCCGAGACTTCCATGTAGGGATGGATGCCGCTCTTCAAGAGCTTGTGCTTGAGGAGGTTGTCCACCTGGAAGATGCCGGCCGAGGAGTTCATGACGATCTCGACGCCGATCGGCTTGGCCTGGCCCTGGGTGATGTGGACCCGGTCGATCGCCGAAACCGAGAGGGCGTGGATCGAGACCTTGCCGGTCTTGATGATCGAGCGCGATCGCCACTTGGTCATGTCGAGGGCATCGGCGACCTTGACGATGCCCGCTTCGATCGTGAGGCAGCGCTTGTTGGAGTTATGGCCGATCATGGCGTGGAGGGTCTCGCCGATCATGATCATGCGCTGCTCGACCGTGTAGACCTCGTCGTAGAGGTCGAAGAGGTACTCGTAGGCCATGAAGAGCGAGTGCTCCTCGTGCTTGTCGCGGTGCACGTTCATGCCGATGTCATGAAGCAGCGAGGCCATGACGACCACCACCTGGGCGTCGTGCGGCTCCAGGCCGTGATCCTTGACGATGCTCATGGGGATGCCAGCCTCGGCCAGCAGCATGTAGAGCTTGGAGGCGATATGGGCCACGATCTTGACGTGGGTGGGGCCGTGGTCGTTGACCCCGGCGCGGATCGAATTGAGATCGGCGAGCTTCCAGCAGGCCGGTACGTAGCCGTCCGCTTCCAGCTTGGCCATCAAGGCGTCGAGCTTGGGGTTGTCCTTGAGGGGCAGATTCGTGATCACGCGAACTCCCTTCCGCTGCGGGCGCGCATCCGCCCGCTCAGTCGAGCGGCCTGAGGCCGATTAACGGCATTATACCCGGCCCGCGCGGAAGGACACGTTCTCTGGCTGGCGCCTAGGGCTGCTTGAAGTCCTTGAGCTCCATGGTGTAGCGTCCGGAATCCGACTCCCCCGAGTCCAGCTTCACCAGGCCGACGCCCGGCACCAACCAGAGGGTGTAGGCGGTCTCGCCGTCCACGGTCCCGATGAGCTTGGCCGCTCCCGTGTAGGCCTTGTGGGGAACCGTGACGTTCTCGGCTCCGCCGGAGGTGACGCTCAGGCCTTCTTGCAGCTCCAGGGGCTGCGAGATGCTGGAGGTGGAGGTGTCCACGGTCGGCGAGGTTTGGCCCTCGATGAGGCGCGTCTGGGTGGTGGTCAGCACGTCTCCGTCGATGGCGGTGATCTCGAGCGTCAGGTCGGCCCGCTGGGTATCCTCCTCGGGAACCGTGAGCGTTTCGAGGTAGACCCACTTCTGGCCCAGCTTCGGGGCGGGCAGGAACTTGGCGTAGATCTCCTGGGTGATCGGCGTGCCCTTTGCGGGAACCTCGACGCCATGGGTCTGGTTCATGCCGGGGCAGGCGGTCAACGCCCCGACGCCGACGAGAAGTGACGCGACGGCGAGCGCGCGGGAAAGATTCATCGAAGGCCTCCTGAGGACGACGCCTCAACATGCGAGTGAGCAACCAGCAAGCTTACGGCTCGGTCGTTTCCTCGTCAAGGGCCCATGCGAAGCGGGCCGGGGAATCCCCGGCCCGCTTCGTCGAGCGCGTTCGCAGCTCGCTCAAGAGGTTGGCCTCAGGGGCGCTAGCCCCGGCCAGACAGCGCCCGCGGCTTGGGGCGCTAGCCCCGGCCAGACAAGGCACTCTTGAGCATATCGATGAAGTTGAAGCCATGCGACTCGGCCTGCTTGCGCGAGACCTCGTCGTACTTCCGCAGGAGATCGGCCTCTTCGCCGGAGAGCTTAGTCGGAACGGCGATCTTGACCTCGACGTGGAGGTCTCCGCGCCGCTTGCGAGGGTCTCCCAGGTAGGGAACGCCCTGGCCCTTGAGGACGAAGACGGTGCCGTGCTGGGTGCCCGCCGGGATCTTGATCGTCTCGGTGGCGTCATGGCTACCTTCCGAGCCGTCCTCGCTCTCGGTCAGGATGGGCACCTCGATCTCGTCGCCGAGGGCCGCCTGCGGGAAGGTGATGGCCGCCGTGTAGAAGAGCTCGGTGTCCTGTCGCTCGAAGCGCTCGTCGTCCTGGACGTGCAAGACGATGTAGAGATCGCCCGCAGGCCCGCCCTTGGGGCCGATGTCGCCTTCGCCGGAAACCCGGAGGCGCGCTCCGGTGTCGACGCCCGCGGGCACCTTGACCTGAAGCTTCTTGGACTTGCGCGTGCGTCCCTGGCCCTTGCAGGTGTTGCAAGGGTCCTTGACGGTCTTGCCTTCTCCGTTGCACTTGGGGCAAGGAGAGACCTGCTGGAACTGGCCGAAGATGGTGCGCTGGGTCTGGGTGATCTGGCCGGCGCCGTGGCAGAGGTCGCAGGTCTGGACGTCCTTGGGATCCTTGGCGCCCGAGCCGTTACATGTCTCGCAACGCTCCTGGTGCTGGATGTCCACGGTGCGCTCGGTGCCGAACATGGCCGCGGTGAAGGGGATCTCGACGTCGATTCGCAGGTCGGCGCCGCGCTCGGGCCCGCGCTTGCGGCCCCGTTGCTGGCCGCCCATCTGGCCTCCGAAGAAGGCCTCGAAGATGTCGCTGAAGCCGCCGAAGCCCTCGAAGCCTTGGCCGAAGCCGCCCTGCCCGAAGCCTTGCGCTCCGGCATGGCCGAACTGATCGTAGGCCTGACGCTTCTGAGCGTCCGAGAGGACGTCGTAGGCCTCGTTGATCTCCTTGAACTTGTCCTCGGCTCCGGCATCCTTGTTGATGTCCGGATGGTACTGGCGGGCCAGCTTGCGGTAGGCCTTCTTGAGTTCGTCCTCGGAAGCCCCGCGGGCGACCCCAAGAACCTCGTAGTAATCGCGCTTGCTCATCTTTACCTGTCAATCCCCCGCAGGGGGACTCCCTTAGTTGTCCCCCAGCGCCTGCGGCTATCCGCTAGAAACGGGGGGACAGGGCGAAGCCCTGGGGGGTGTCACTGCTCCTAGGTTCCTTGGTAGAGGAACGCCATGGCTTCGCCGGCTAACACCCCCCTGCCGGCTGCGCCGGCCGTCCCCCCGTCAAGGGGGGACGACTAGCGGAAGACTAGGGGCCTACTTCACTTCCTCGTAGTCGGCGTCGACGACGTTGTCGTCCCCGCCGCCCTTGGAAGCGCCGCTCGCCGCACCGGCGGGCTGCTCACCCTGCTGGTACATGGCGGTGGTGATCTCGTAGAGGGCCTGGGTCAGCTCGTTGCTGGCCGCCTCGATGGCCGCGAGGTCATCCTGGAGAGCGGTTTCCTTGAGCTTGGAGACGAGCCCCTCGATCTTGGTCTTCTGATCGGCAGTGACCTTGTCGCCGGCTTCGCGCAGGGTCTTCTCGGCGGTGTAGACCGCCGCGTCGGCCGAGTTGCGAGCCTCGACGAGCTCCTTGCGCTTCTTGTCGTCCTCGGCGTGAGCCTCGGCTTCGCGGCGCATCTTCTCGACCTCGTCCTTGGAGAGGCCGCCGGTGTTGGTGATCGAGATCTTCTGCTCGTTACCGGTCGCCTTGTCCTTGGCTGAGACGTTCACGATGCCGTTGGCGTCGATGTCGAAGGTGACTTCGATCTGGGGCACGCCGCGGGGGGCCGGCGGGATGCCGGTGAGCTGGAACTTGCCGAGGGTCTTGTTGTCCGCGGCCATTTCGCGCTCGCCCTGGAGGACGTGGATTTCGACCGAGGTCTGGCCGTCGGCGGCCGTGGAGAAGACCTGGGACTTGGAGGTGGGGATGGTGGTGTTGCGCTCGATCAGCTTGGTCGCCACGCCGCCCAGGGTCTCGATGCCCAGGGAGAGCGGGGTGACGTCGAGAAGCAGCACGTCCTTGACCTCACCGCCAAGCACGCCCGCCTGGATGGCGGCGCCGAGGGCGACGGCCTCGTCGGGGTTGACCGACTTGTCCGGCTCCTTGCCGAGGAACTTGCGGATGGCTTCCTGCACCGCGGGGATGCGGGTCGAGCCGCCCACCAGGATGACCTTGTCGATGTCGGAGGGCTTGAGGTCGGCGTCCGCCATGGACTGGCGGGTGGGCCCCATGGTGGCCTCGACGAGGTCGGCGGTCATCTCCTCGAACTTGGCGCGCGAGAGCGTCATGTCGAGGTGCTTGGGACCGGACTGGTCGGCGGTGACGAAGGGCAGGTTGATGTTGGTGGACATGACCGAGCTGAGCTCGATCTTGGCCTTCTCGGCAGCTTCCTTGAGGCGCTGGAGGGCCATGCGGTCCTTGGAGAGGTCGATGCCCTGTTCCTTCTGGAACTCGGTGATCAGCCACTGGATGATCCGCTCGTCGAAGTTGTCGCCGCCGAGGTTGGAGTCACCGGCCGAGGCCTTGACTTCGAAGACGCCGTCGCCCAGCTCGAGGATCGAGACGTCGAAGGTGCCGCCGCCGAGATCGTAGACCAGGATGGTGTGGTCGTGGGACTTGTCCTCACCGTAGGCGAGCGAGGAGGCCGTGGGCTCGTTGATGATGCGCAGGACCTCGAGGCCGGCGATGGTGCCGGCGTCCTTGGTGGCCTGGCGCTGCTGGTCGTTGAAGTACGCAGGCACCGTGATGACGGCCTGGGTGACCTTCTCGCCGAGGTAGGCCTCGGCGTCGGCCTTGAGCTTGCCGAGGATCATCGCGGAGATTTCCTGGGGCGAGTACTCCTTGCCCGAGACCTCGACCGCGACGGCGCCCGTCGAGGCCTTCTTGATCTGGTAGGGCATCTTCGACTTGGCTTCCTGGACCTTGGCTTCGTCGAACTGGTGGCCGATGAAGCGCTTGATCGAATAGATCGTGTTCTCGGGGTTGGTGATGGCCTGGCGCTTGGCGACCTGTCCGACCAGCCGCTCGCCGGCCTTGGAGAACCCGACGACCGACGGGGTCAGACGGGCCCCTTCGGCGTTCGCGATGACGGTGGGCTTACCCCCCTCCATCACCGCGACGACCGAGTTGGTGGTACCCAGGTCGATCCCGATGACCTTACCCATTGTGCTCCTCCTTGTTAGCGGCGGTCTCACCCGCCGGATTTTGCGTGTTGGTTGAATTGGCTGCTGCGTTGTCGAGGGTGTCTGAGCCGCCGGCGCTCGGAGTGGCGGCCGCGCCTCCGGGGTTGCGGCTCACCTGGACCATGGCGTGGCGCAGGACCTTGCCGTTGTAGAGATAGCCCTTCTGGACCTCGGCCATGACGGTCTCGTCCGGCAGGTCGGGATTCTCCGTCTGGGCGATCGCCTCGTGGAAGTTCGGATCGAACGGCTTGCCCTGGGCGTCCATGGGGCTCACCCCGGACTTGGTGAGGACGTCCTGGAGCTGGCGGTAGATCATCTCGACGCCCGCATGCACCTGGCCGACCTCGGTGGCCTTGCCCATCGCATCGAGCGCGCGCTCGAAGTTGTCCACCACGGGCAAGAGGCTCTCCAGCACCCGGGAACCGGCGAACTTGATCAGCTCCTCGCGCTCGGTGGTGACCCGGCGGCGGAAGTTCTCGAAGTCCGCGGCGAGGCGCTTGAACTGACTCTCGAGCTCGGCGTAAGCCTGCTCGCGCAACGCGAGCTCCTGCTGATAGGCGTCAGCTTCGGCCTGCCCCTCGGTGACGGTCGAGGAGACCTCCTCCGTACCGGTGGCGCGGGTTGCGTTGAGATCGTCTTCTGCTGCCAAAACTAGTCCTCCTAAATCCGTTTCCCGAAGCGCCCACGCGCAGGCGCCTCGGACTACTCGAGCCCGAAGAGCTCGTTGAGCGCACGGCTCAACCGTTCGGTCATGACCTCGACGGTCCGAACCGCCGTCGCGTACTCCATGCGGGTGGGACCCAAGATCCCGATTTCCCCCACGATCTGATCGCCCAGGCGATAGGTGCCCGTCACGATCGACAGGTCGTGAAGATCCGGAAGCGGGTTCTCCGTCCCGATCGAGACGCGAACCG